>VFQO010000224.1_pt1 | contig 71248 bp, 60 predicted proteins | sample 3512331 | NCBI WGS metagenome assembly VFQO01 (sample SAMN10412371, study PRJNA504923) | tailings metagenome | isolation source: Replicate 3 from Balatoc abandoned mine | place: Philippines: Itogon, Benguet | collected 2017-08-28 | reverse complement strand
AAGCCGGCAAGTTTTCTGACTGGTCATCGTGCGACCCATTGCAAGTTCAGCTCCCAGCTCTCCCGTGCAGTGCTTCTCCACCACCACGCGACTCACGGCTGTTTGCAGCGCCCCAATCGGCGGCGGTGTTTCGATCGCTTCGCCTTCAAGAAAACCTGCCCTTGCGTGCCGAGCAGGGCCGGTGTTGCCCAGCATGGGCGACAGAGAACGGACCCGACCCGCAGTTTAGGAGGGTCGTTCTCAGGCATCGCAAGGCTCAGCAAGGGATCAACAGGTTTTCTGGCGAGAGATCGGAACCCAAGCCGATTGGGCGATCAAAAACGACAAGCGATGGCGCCCAAGCCGATTACATGCCTGGAAACCCGCCACCTGGTGGCATGCCGCCTCCAGGGAAGCCGCCTTTTCCGCCGGGGCCACCCATGCCACCCATTTTGCGCATCAATTTGGCCAAGCCACCTTTTTGCATGCTTTTCATCATGTCGCGCATTTGCTCAAACTGCTTGAGCAAGCGGTTCACTTCTTGAACCTGAACGCCAGCACCTGCTGCAATACGGCGCTTTCGAGAGGCTTTCAAAATGTCAGGCTTGGTCCGCTCTTCAATGGTCATCGAAAAAATAATGGCCTCGGTGCGTTTCATCTGCTTTTCAGCCGCAGCAGCGTCCACTTCGCCAGCGCCTTTCATCAGTTGGCTGGGCAGCTTGTCCATCAGGCCTTGCAGGCCGCCCATGTTGCGCATTTGGCTGATTTGCGCCAGAAAGTCGTTTAAGTCAAAAGCCTTTCCACTTTTCAGCTTCTTGGCCAGTTTTTCGGCTTCTTGCTGGTCAATCCCTTTTTTGGCCTCTTCTACCAGAGACACAATATCGCCCATGCCCAAAATGCGGCCAGCCACACGGTCGGGGTGGAACTTCTCGAAACCCGTCAGTTTTTCGCCCACACCCATGAATTTGATGGGCTTGCCAGTAATTTGGCGAACCGACAATGCAGCACCGCCACGCGCATCACCGTCCATCTTGGTCAGTACCACGCCGGTCAGGGGCAGGGCTTCGTTAAAGGCCTTGGCTGTGTTGGCGGCGTCCTGGCCCAACATGGCGTCGATCACAAACAGGGTTTCCGTGGGGTTCACCGCGGCATGCAAAGCCTTGATTTCATTCATCATGGCTTCGTCAATGCCCAAGCGGCCGGCTGTGTCCAGAATCAGCACATCAAAAAACTGGCGTTTGGCGTGGTTCAGCGCAGCCAGCGCAATGTCGATTGGCTTCTGCGTTATGTCAGAAGGAAAGAACTCGGCGCCAGCTTGGCCGCTGACTGTTTTAAGCTGTTCAATCGCCGCAGGGCGGTACACGTCGGCCGACACCGTCAGCACTTTCTTTTTCAGATTGTCTTTCAGGTATTTGGCCAGCTTACCGGTGGTGGTTGTTTTACCGGCACCCTGCAGGCCCGCCATCAAAATCACCACTGGGGGTTGCGCCGCCAGGTTGATTTCTTCGGTTTTCTCCCCAATCAGCTTGATAAGCTGTTTGTGAACGATGCCCACCAATGCTTGACCTGGGGTGAGGCTGTTCAAAACCTCTTCGCCCAGTGCCTGCTCCTTCACCTGGTTGATGAACTCTTTCACCACAGGAAGGGCTACGTCGGCCTCCAGAAGCGCCAGGCGAACTTCACGCAACATTTCCTGTGTGTTGGCCTCAGTAATGCGGGCCTCGCCTTTGATATTTTTGACAACGCGCGTTAGGCGATCGGAGAGGTTTTCAAACATCGTGTGGTGCCCCTGACTCGTGCTATGAATCGAGTAAACTGATTGGTATGAACAACACATTATTGTACGCGCTCGCAGTGCCCCTGCTGTCCGCCTCGGGTGGATTGGCGGCGCTGAACGTTTTCGGCAAGTGGTCTGCACCTGCCGGGTTCAACCGCGCGCTGGCGGCCTTGGCCCTGGTGGTATCAGGGTACTTGCTGGGCACCCTGCTGTTTCAGGCGGACGGCATGCACTTTGGTTTCGTCTTGGGTTTGATGTGCGTGGCTTGGCTGGCTTCGCTGGTGGCTTTTGTCGAAAGTTTTTTTAATCGCGTGCCGTTGCTCGAATTAATTGTATTTCCATTGTGTGCGTTGGCATTTCTGCTGCCACTCTGGATGGGTGAAGACGCTGCAATTCGCATGGCGGGTGACCATCTGTTTCAGTTGCATTTGTTGATTGCATTGGCAGCCTACAGCTTGTTGGGTATTGCTGCCGCCCATGGCATCGTGATGGCATTTCAGGAAAAAGCCTTGCACCAGCCCGTGGCAAGTAATCAGGAAAACCGCATGGTGCGTGAGCGTCTGCTGGATCAATTGCCTTCATTGCTCACCATGGAGTCCATTCTGTTTCGGCAATTGTGGGCGGGCTTCGTGTTGTTGTCGCTTACCTTGATTACCGGTTTTCTGTTTTCCGAGGAATGGAGTGGCAGCAGTTGGCGCTTTGATCACAAAACCTTGTTTGCCATCATTTCATGGTGTTCATTCGCCGTGCTCCTGGGTGGGCGTGTGGTCTTTGGTTGGCGTGGAAAAGTGGCCTTGCGGTGGTGTTTGGGTAGTTACGCGGTGTTGGTGTTGGCTTATTTTGGTACCCAGTTCGTGCTGGAATTTATTTTGAAAAGGGCAGTTTGATGGGTCGTATTCTGTTTTTCCTGGGTCTGGCGTTGGTGGCCTGGGTTCTTTTCAAAAGCTGGCAGCGCAAACAATTGGGTGAAAAGCCTGGCGTAGACGTTAAACAAAAAGGCAATCTTGGCCGTAAAACCCAGGAAGAGATACTGCCTTGCCAACACTGCGGTGCGTACAGCCCCATGTCTGAAGGCGTGATGATGCAGGGTCGCTTTTACTGCGGCTTGGAGCATGCCAAAGCGGCAGGAGAAAAAGTTCGCTGAGTTGAAAGGGTATTGACCTTTAGAAGGGGCGCGCCATGTGGCTGGACGAAGGCTGGATTGAAGAAGACTGGGTGCGCCGCCTGCAGAGCCCCAATCAGGATGCACGCCCCATGGGCACTGTGGTGGATACCCTGGTTGTTCACTGCATCAGCCTGCCCGAGCGCGGACGCGATCCCTCGCCGATCACTGACCTGTTCTTGAATCGACTCGATTGTCATTCCCATGCCTCATTTGCCGAGTTGATCGGCCTGCACGTGTCTTCACATTTTCTGATTGACCGGGACGGCGCTGTCACCCAATTCGTGTCGTGTGAAAAACGGGCCTGGCATGCCGGAATTTCAGCCGCGATGGACCGCAGTAATTTCAATCATTTTTCAATCGGTATTGAATTGCTGGGCGACATTTACACCCCATTCGAGCAAGCCCAATATGCCAGCCTGAAGCGCCTTGCTTTGGAGTTACAAGCACGTTATCCACTGAGATATGCGATGGCGCACAGCGAGATAGCACCCACCCGAAAAACTGATCCAGGGCCCTTCTTTGACTGGAAAGGTCTACGCAAATCAAACACCTACGAACTTCAAATAGACGGCCTTTAAAAGGCCGTTTTTTTGTTGCACTGCAGTTATCCCACGCTTGTCCCCAACTTGTTCACAGGGGATAACTCTGTGCACAAGTTGGGGATAAGAAAGTGTTTGCCAAATTGTGTTTCGACCACTACAATTAGTTTCAAGCCACATACAAAACACAAGATATAGTGGTTGCCAGTTTTGCCCCACTACAAAAACAAACCCTCAAGAACACGTTTATTCCAGGAGAAAGATGCATGCTAACTAGCCATGGACCCACAGATTTGGCGAGCAATTTGGCAACTGATGCGCCCTTGTCCACCTTAAAGCCTGCAGGTGCAGCGCCCGTGGTCGACAGCGCGTACTCAAACTACAAAATTATTCGCCGAAATGGTGCCGTGGTTGGTTTTGAACCCAGCAAAATTGCCGTGGCCATGACCAAAGCATTTTTGGCGGTAAATGGTGGTCAGGGTGCCGCTTCTGCACGCATCCGCGAACTGGTTGAGCAAATGACCGGCAGCGTGGTGAATGCCTTGGTGCGTCGCCAGCCTTCTGGCGGCATTTTCCATATCGAAGACATTCAAGACCAGGTTGAACTGGCCCTGATGCGCTCCGGCGAAGCCGAAGTGGCACGTGCCTATGTGCTGTATCGCGAACGCCGCGCCCAAGAACGTGCTGCCAAGCAGGTTGAACAGGCCGAGCAACATGCCCTGAATGTGATCGACGGCGACATCAAGCGCCCACTCGACGTTGAGGCACTGAAAGCGCTGATTGAAAGCGCCGCTGTTGGCCTGAACGAAATTGACGTTGCACACCTTCAGAAAGAAACTCTGAAGAATTTGTATGACGGCGTGAAAATCGACGAAGTGTTCAAGTCCGCGATTTTGGCCTCACGTGCCATGATCGAGAACGAACCCAGCTACACACTGGTCACTTCTCGCCTGTTGTTGCACACCATTCGCCGTGAAATTATTGGCCGCGAAATTGCGCAAGATGAAATGGCGCAGGTGTACCCCGAGTACTTCCCTCAGTTCATCAAGAAGGGTATTGCGGCTGGCCTGCTGGATAACCGCCTGGCCCAGTTCGACATGAAGAAACTGGGTGCTGCCCTGAAGTACGAACGCGACTTGCAGTTCGACTACCTCGGCCTGCAAACTTTGTATGACCGCTACTTCCTGCACGTGGAAGGCACCCGCATTGAAATGCCACAGGCGTTTTATATGCGCGTGGCCATGGGCCTGGCCCTCAATGAAGTGGATCGCGAAGCACGCGCCATCGAGTTCTATGAAGTGCTGTCCACATTCGACTTCATGAGCTCTACGCCCACATTGTTCAACAGCGGCACCATTCGTTCGCAGTTGTCTTCCTGCTACCTCACCACCATTGGTGACGACCTGGATGATATTTACGAAGGCATCAAGGAAAACGCATTGCTTTCCAAGTTTGCTGGTGGCCTGGGCAATGACTGGACGCCAGTTCGCGCCTTGGGCAGCCACATCAAAGGCACCAATGGCAAGTCACAAGGTGTGGTGCCTTTCCTGAAAGTGGTGAACGATACCGCAGTGGCCGTAAACCAGGGTGGCAAGCGCAAAGGCGCGGTGTGTGCTTACCTGGAAACATGGCATCTGGACATCGAAGAATTCCTGGAATTGCGCAAGAACACTGGCGATGATCGCCGCCGCACCCACGACATGAACACCGCGAACTGGATTCCCGACCTGTTCATGAAGCGTGTGATGGAAGGTGGCAATTGGACACTGTTCAGCCCATCCGACGTACCTGATCTTCACGACCTGTATGGCAAGGCCTTCGAAAAAGCCTATGTGGGCTATGAAGAGAAAGCCGCGCGTGGCGATTTGAAGTTGTTCAAAACCGTGGAAGCAGCCAAGCTGTGGAGAAAAATTCTCTCCATGCTGTTTGAAACCGGACACCCCTGGATTACTTTCAAAGACCCTTGCAACATTCGCAGCCCCCAGCAACATGTGGGCGTGGTGCACTCGTCCAACCTGTGTACAGAAATTACCCTGAACACCAACGAAAACGAAATTGCGGTGTGTAACCTCGGTTCTGTGAACCTGACACGCCACTTGAAGCCTGCCGACAACGGCGAGCTGGTGCTGGACCACGAGAAACTGCAGAAAACCGTGGGCGTGGCCATGCGTATGCTGGACAACGTGATCGACATCAACTACTACGCAGTGGCCAAGGCGCGCAATTCCAACCTGCGTCACCGCCCGGTGGGCTTGGGCATGATGGGCTTCCAGGATGCCTTGCACATGATGCGCAAACCCTATGCAAGCCGCGATGCAGTTGAGTTTGCCGACGAAAGCATGGAAGCCATTTGCTACTACGCTTATGAAGCATCCACAGAACTGGCCGCCGAGCGCGGCGCCTACAGCACCTTCAAGGGCTCGCTGTGGGACAAGGGCATCATGCCTTTGGATTCACTGAAGTTGCTGGAAGAAGAGCGCGGCGGTTACGTGGAAGTGGATACAAGCAGCCGTATGGATTGGGACGCTCTGCGTGCACGCATCAAGAAGCACGGCATGCGCAACTCCAACTGTGTGGCCATTGCACCCACAGCAACCATTTCCAACATTATTGGTGTGGCTGCATCGATCGAGCCGACATTCCAGAACCTGTATGTGAAATCGAACCTGAGTGGCGAATTCACCATCGTGAACGAACACCTGGTGCGCGACTTGAAGCGCTTGGGTATTTGGGACGAAGTCATGATTGCCGACCTGAAGTACTTTGACGGTTCTGTGATGAAGATTGATCGCATTCCGGAAGATTTGAAGCGCCTGTATGCCACAGCCTTTGAAATGGACCCGCGTTGGTTGGTTGAAGCGGCAGCCCGTCGCCAGAAATGGATTGACCAAGGCCAAAGCTTGAACATTTACATGGCGGGTGCTAGCGGTAAACGCCTGGATGACACTTACAAATTGGCCTGGTTGCGCGGTTTGAAAACAACCTACTACCTACGCACGATCGGTGCTACCCATGCAGAGAAATCCACTTTGAGCGGTGGTGAACTGAACTCGGTGAATGCTGAAGGTGGTGCCTCTGCCGCGTTTACATCGGCCCCGGCCACTGGCCTGGTGCCCAACCTGCCTGAGCAGGAAATTGAAGGCAAGGTGTGCACCATGCGCCCAGGCGATGCTGGCTTCGACGAGTGCGAAGCTTGCCAGTAAAGTTTGATTAAAAGACCAGCGATTTGGGCAAGTGACCAAGACTTGCCCAAGTGAATAAAAATGAACATAATGACACTGTGACTTTATACAGTGTATTGGTTAAGGAGTTAGAAAATATGCTGTCTTGGGACGATGAATTTGATGCAGCCATGGGCAAAACAGCAACTGCTGCCAAGCCCCCCGTGCAAATGCCGCCTGCCATGGGGTCTGTGGCCTCGGGTTTTGCTGCGCCTGCAGCCAGCCAAGGTTTGTACCAGCAAGCTGCGCGCCCTGTGGTGCAGCAGCCTGCCGCTGAAGGTGCAAAGGCTGGCCGTGTAAACGCTGCCGACAAGCGCGTAATCAACGGTACAACCGATGTGAACCAGCTGGTGCCCTTCAAGTACAAGTGGGCTTGGGAAAAGTACCTGAGCCAGTGCGCCAACCACTGGATGCCGCAAGAAATCAACATGGATCGCGACATTGCGCTTTGGAAAGACCCCAATGGTTTGACTGAAGACGAGCGCCTGATCGTGAAGCGTAACCTGGGCTTTTTTGTAACAGCCGATTCACTGGCTGCCAACAACATTGTGCTGGGTACTTACCGCCACATTACAGCGCCCGAGTGCCGCCAGTTTTTGCTGCGCCAGGCGTTTGATGAAGCCATTCACACCCACGCTTACCAGTACATCGTAGAAAGCCTGGGTATTCCTGAAGCGGAAACCTTCAATGCTTACAACGAAATCAAATGTATTCGTGACAAAGACGAATTCCTGATTCCGTTCATCGACGTGTTGACCGACCCCGAGTTCAAAACAGGCACACTGGAAAACGACCAGAAACTGCTGAAGAGCTTGATCGCTTTTGCTTGCATCATGGAAGGCATGTTCTTCTACGTGGGCTTTGTGCAAATTCTGGCGCTGGGTCGCCAGAACAAGATGATTGGTGCAGCCGAGCAGTTCCAGTACATTTTGCGCGACGAGTCTGCACACTGCACATTCGGTATCGACCTGATCAACACCGTAAAACTGGAAAACCCACACCTGTGGACACCTGAGTTCAAGGAAGAGATCAAGGCCATGTTCCGCAAGGCTGTTGAACTGGAACACGCCTACGCCGTAGACACCATGCCACGCGGCGTGTTGGGCTTGAATTCTGCCCAGTTTATGGAATACATGAAGTTTATTTGCAACCGCCGTTCCAACCAGATTGGCTTGGGCACCTTGTACGAAGGCGCAACCAACCCATTCCCATGGATGAGCGAAATGATGGACTTGAAGAAAGAAACCAACTTCTTCGAGCGCCGTGTGACTGAATACCAAACTGGTGGTGCGTTAAGCTGGGATTAATTTTTCAGTTGCAAGCCGTGATGTAAAAGAAAGCAGCCTTCGGGCTGCTTTTTTATTTGGGCCTTTCAAGTATCACCCTGAGTGGGTGACAGCAACCTAAATTTCTACCCTCTATAGCTGGCTGACTACACTTCCTGATTATTTAAATTCTTGGAGTTGGGGCACCATGCCAGCAGATCTGTTTTTGAAATTGGGCAATGTGAAAGGCGAGTCGGTTGACTTGAAGCATGCGGGCGAAATGGAGCTGCTAAGTGCACGTTGGGGCATGCAGGTGGAGGTGGGTGCCAATGGGGGTGTACTGGCACCTGCAGGGCGTGCCGAGGTAAAAGCATTGCGTGTTGAAAAGCGCGTGGACCGTGCTTCTCCCACGCTGCATGCACAAACCTGTATCGGTCAGCTTTACGACAACATGGTGTTGACCAAGAGAAAGTCGGGTCTTGTTCCGCTTGAATATTTGCGCATTACTTTCAAAGACGTGATTGTGAGCGACATTGATATTTCGTTGGGTGCGGGTGACGATGGCGACCTTGAAGTAGTTACCTTCGCATTTACTGAGTATCAGGAGGAATACAAACCGCAGAACGGCGATGGCACGGGCGGTGCTGCTGTCACCGCCGGGTACAACTGCATTAAGTGCGTGAAGATTTAACTTCCTTCTGGAGGCGTTCATACGCCTCCACATGCTGGTTGAACAAGCGCAGGTTGAGTTTGCGGATTGGGGCGGGCAGGTGATACTTCACGTAGTCGTGGCGCCATTTAAGGCGCTTATCGAAATCGTACACTCGAAGAGGGCCTTTTGCTTGATGCCTCTCAATGTTGATCAGACAGAGAGCCTCTGCTAATGAAGCACCCATCAGCGAATAGACAATAATCGTGATTGCCATCGAGCATGTTCTGATCATAAGAGCCTTCTGTGTGTCGCTGTTTATGTCGCCCAAATCCATATATGCCAGCAACAACAGCACGCCACCAAGGACTGAGAATGCGATCAACAAAGGGGTGAGACGTTTTATGCCAGGCGGCGACAGATAGGCGTGTTCGTCGAGATCCAAATCCAATGTAAGCCACTCTGCCTCAGAGCCGCTACCACTTCCAACTCTAGGTGTGTGATGATGGGCGCGACGGTATGCCCAAAAAAAACTGATCAGCAGCACCATCACTGCAAAGATTGAATTGAGATGGGTTGAGATGTTTTGTGTTGCAGCTAGTGGACCCGCTGTAGCAAACAGCAGATCGGGTTGCATGGTGAATGGGGCGTAAGTGACAATTCCAATTAGAGATTCGACGATGTATACCCTTGGGGATAGGCTTGATCTGAACAGAAAGTGATAAGCCCATCCTGAGTAAAGAATCAGCACTATCGGAAAACCCGCAACAAGAACCCCCCACGAGTAGCCGAGCGCGTGGCGTATCGGAAATGCCAAGGCAAGCCAAAGAAGTGAGCTGAATAGCAAAATGGATATAAAAAACTGATTGCGAGTTACTCGACCGGTAAACACGTTACTTAACCCCTAATGCATCTTTTGCCGCTTTGTTGACCTGTTTGTCTGTTCCAGAAAGGCTGTAGGCGACACCGGCAACTACCGAGCCAACTAACCCCAGCAGTACAATCGGGGCCCCTGCCACGGCCGCTGGCGCTATGAATATAGCCAATGCCATTGCTGTTGCCCCACCCGCCACGGAAATCAGGTTGCCTGTTTGGTTTGTAGCCGAATCAACTGCAAATTGTTTGTAGTTGAATTTTTGATCCAATCGGGCATTGTGGTTGTAGTTGTTGATGACATCGCTGATTAACGTTGGGCCGAAGCTTAGAACACCACCCACTTTGACCGAACCAAGCCACGGCGACCCTGTAAGCCTGCGCAACTCCCACATTTCATCTGAGGCTTGCTTGCTCAAGCTGAGTACCTTGTCATATTTGAATGCCTTGGGCCCCAGTGATTTGGTGCTCATGTTCTTGCTGATTCGCTGAAATTGATTTTTCTCCAGCAAAGTAATTTGCTTGGCGTTGGTTTGACGAACCCGAATAAGCACATCGGCGTGTTTGCCAAACTGGTTTGGGCCTTTAAGGCCAACGGCTTTCAATTCCACACCGTTGCCCAGCTTCACTTTGCGGGATTTACCGCTGGCCAGTGTGGCTCGCAATTCGGTTTTCATTTTAGAAGTAAAGCGCGCTTTGGCAGCAGCCTCGATCAAATTAGCCAGGTTACCTGGCAGGTTGGTTGCACCAAACAACTGAACAAGCAAGGCGGCGCTCACTGTGCCCTTTTCAAAAGCAGTGACCAAAGCGTTGGTTTGCTGCGTGTTCAATTGCGAGGTCATCAGCATGACCCCAGCCACAGGGTCTTGCTGCATTATCTCGGGCACCATCGCCAGGCTAACTTGGGCATCAGGCTCGAAGTGACCGAGAAAATCCATTTCCTGATGCAGGTAAAGCGGCGCTGAACCGTCGTGGCTATTTAGCGCACGTGTGTAGGCCAGTTGCAGCGACTGCGCTTTGCGCTTCAGGTGGTCTTCGTGAAATGTGCGGGCTTGGGTGTTCATGCGGCAGCGAAATAAAAACGAGGCAAACCGCAGTATGCGTGAAAGCTTTGAAGGGGTAGAAATGTAAGGTTTTGTCTGATGGGGAAGGGTGATAAATTGTTAGTACCGTAATTTATTGCGCAATTGCGGGCCGAACAAAAATGAACAGTTAAACGAGGTTACAAGTTGAGCGCGTCTAACTTTTACAACCTGAAAGCTGAGGAATGCTTTGCGCAGTACCAAGCGCTTAGTTTCGAGCAAGTACACAAAGATTGGCTGGATCTTCTGCCTGCCAAGGCGGGTATGGCGCTTGATGTTGGTGCAGGCAGCGGTCGCGATGCAGCAGCCTTGGCCGCGAAAGGTTGGGACGTGGTGGCAGTTGAACCGGCCAGTGAGCTATTAGCGCTCGGCAAAGCTTACTCGCAGGGCATGCCCGTGCATTGGCTTGCTGACACTTTGCCCGAATTGGGGAAGGTGCGCGCCCTCAGTCAAACTTTTGATTTGATCTTGGTATCGGCTGTTTGGATGCACTTGCCTGAAAGCACGCGCGAAAGGGCATTTCGCATACTCGCAAATTTGCTGGCACCCAACGGTTTGTTGGTGATCAGTTTGAGGCAGGGTCCAAGTCAAGATGAGCGGATATTTCATAAGGTGTCGGTTGCCGAGCTTGAGCAGTTTGCCAAGCAGCAGGCTTTAAAGTCGAAGCGTATTTCCAGAACCAGTGACGGCTTGCAACGCACACAAGTTCACTGGGAAACCGTGGTGTTTCAGTTGCACGATGATGGCACCGGTGTGCTTCCAATGATTCGCCACATCATTGTGAATGACAGCAAATCAGCTACCTACAAACTGGGTTTGTTACGTTGTATTACCGTTATTGCCGAGACACTACCTGGCTTGGTTTTACGTCGCAATGACACCGAGGTGACGCTGCCCCTTGGTGCGCTGGCATTGATATGGCTGCAACTTTATTTGCCTTTGCTGGCGCGAGACAATATTCGACAAAACCCGCAAGGCACTTATGGCTTTGCGAAGACCGCGTTTTTTGAACTTGGGAAACTGTCCGCCTTTGATTTGCAAATGGGTGGCCGGTTTGAAGATGAAAGGGCTGCCTTGGTGCATCAAGCGTTAAAAGATGCCGCTACAAATATTCTGAAAATGCCCACCAAGTACACCACTTGGCCGGGAACTAATTCTCCTGTGTTTTCTGGGCAAACATTTCGAGCCCGAATAACCGGCCCAAGCTTGTACCTTGATAAAGAATATTTGAGTAGCTTTGGTGAGTTCAGTGTACCCACTCCCATTTGGGACTGTTGCAGCCAATACGCCTGCTGGATTGATCCCGCTTTGGTGAATGAATGGGCGCTGGTCAGCAAAAGCTGGAACAGGGATTTGGCTGTTAGTACCATTCGAGATACCCTTGAATTGAACCCACCGAAACGTTGCGTTACTGAAGCGCGCAAACTTGCCCTTGCACTGATTGAATCGAATGCCGATTTGCGTTGCGTGTGGACCGCTGGAAAGTTGAACGACACAAATCTTGCAATAGATCATTGCTTTCCGTGGTCGCGTTGGCGTAATAACGACTTGTGGAATTTATTGCCAGCCACTGACAAAGCCAACCACAGCAAGTCAGACAAGTTGCCTTCGGCACCTCTGATGGAAAGTAGCAAGCCTGCTATTACCCGCTGGTGGCAGGAGGGATATTTGCAATCGCCGTTGGGCGAGAGTTTTTGGGTGCAGGCCAGGGCTGCTTTGCCTTTTAGCGAGCAGCTAAGTGATGTAGATGAGCTCTTCAATGCGATGTGTTTGCAGCGTGCGGTGTTGAGGAAGAATCAAAGACTGGAAGAGTGGCGGTAGTTGAAATGTTGCTGTTGAAGTTCTGCTTTTCGGCCGAAGCGGTCAGTGAGAACAACAGTCGAATAAGTTTGCTAAGGGCTGATCGCTATTTATCCGTGTGTAATGTCCCCGCAAGTTTCAACTGTAAATCGCGATAATATTCAACAAATTCAAAATACAAATATAGACTGAGGACGACATATCATGAAGAAACGGCTTGCGCTGCTGGATTCCGGCTGGTTGACCATGGAAACACCGGAAACCCCCATGCATGTTGGTGGTTTGATGCTCTACAAAGTGCCGGACAATGCGCCGGAAAGCTTCATGCAAGACACCCTGAATTGGATGATGAATGTGAAAGAGGTGGCCAGGCCTTTTAACCGCAGGTTGAGCAGCAAGCTGCCGATGAACCTGGATGCCGCCTGGGTTGAGGACCATGATATTGACATGGATTACCACATCCGCCACTCCGCACTGCCACGCCCGGGCCGCATTCGTGAACTGCTAGCACTGGTGTCGCGCCTGCATGCCCAGCGCATGGACCGTGCCCACCCCCTGTGGGAGGCCTACCTGATTGAGGGCATTGAGGGCAATCGCTTTGCGCTGTATGTGAAGATTCATCACAGCCTGGTGGATGGTGTGGCGGCCATGCGTATTCTGCAAAGCCGCCTAGGCATGGCGGCTAATGAACAGCTGCCACCACCCTGGTCAGCAGAATGGGAAAGCCTTGAAACCCGCAGCGAGAAAAGGCCAAAGCGCAAAGGGCCAGGTTTAGGCGAGTCGGTGAAGGCTTTGGGCAATGTGGCTGTGAACCTGGCCAAGCTGGCAGCCACCCCGAAAGAAAGCCATGTTAAGAGCATTTACAAGGCACCCGCAACTGTGCTGAACAAGCGGGTGCAGCCTGCACGCCGATTCGTTGCGCAAAGCTGGTCGCTCAGCCGCCTTAAAAGTGTGGCCAGGCATTATGACGCCACGCTGAATGATGTGGTGCTGGCCATGTGTGGCGGCGCCCTGCGTGAATACCTGCTGGGTTATGCCACCCTGCCTGAGCATTCACTGGTGGCGAACGTGCCGGTTTCTGTTCGCTCGGCTGATGCGGCAGATGACGGAGGCAATGCAATTTCTGCGGTGCAGGTTACCTTGGGTACACGTATCAAGAGTGCGTCAGCGCGGCTGCGTGCCATTCAGGAAAGCATGCAGTCTGCGAAAGACAGACTGGGTGCCATGAGCCAGATTGAAATCGACACCCACACCGTTATGACTAACCTGCCCCTGCTGGCAGGGCAGGTTAGTCGGTTGGATGGGCGGGTACCGGTTCTATTCAACGTGGTGGTGTCGAACGTGCCTGGCCCACGTGAAGCGCGCTACCTGAATGGTGCAGAACTGCTTGCCAATTACCCGGCCTCGCTGATCTGGCATGGCTATGCCATGAACATCACGGTGCAGAGTTACAGGGACAACTTGGACTTCGGTGTGATTGCCTGCCGTGAGTCTGCACCCAAGGTGCAGCGCATGCTGGATTTCCTAGAGGCGGCCCTGCTTGACTTGGAATCAGAAATGGAAATGAAGAAGGCCCGCAGGAACACAGCCTGAGCGCTGCAGTCCAAGCGCCTGTATCGGCGTCACCGGCAATACCAGCTTTGACTGGTGCTGCGGGCTATTCAGGACGGTGTTGCACCCAGCCGCCATTCAGCAACTGCTGCAGCGGTTCTAGGCCCTGCGGCAGTTTTGTTTGAATTGATAGATACCTGCAACTAGTGACCCTTTGGTATTACAGCGGCTGTCGAAAAAATTTCCACCAGTAATCGAACTTGGTCTCTTTGTAAACGATGAGCAGCTAAATGGCCGCGTCTATAAGCTCATGTCCGCTTCGGCCGAAAACCAGCCCCTCAAACCACCGTCAAAAACTCCGCCACCACAACCATTTCTTCCGCATCCTCAGCACTCAGCACAATCGCTTCATGCTTGTCATTCGTTGATTCTGGTTTCAATACAATCACGCTGTTCACCACGCCATCTTCACCAAAATGCTTTTCGCTCTTATAGCGTTTTATGGTGTATTGCCCACCCAGTTCAGGGTCTGAAATTCGGCGGTGTTGTACCACCACAATTTTTCCGTTGCGGGTGCCTTGCGGGTTGAAATGAAACAGGCACCATGCGCCGGGGGGTATGCGTTTGTTCATGGAATCGCCCTCCACACGCGCCACAAAGTAGCCTTCGCTGGCTCGCAGGTGGGCGGGCAGTACAACATGGTCAAACGTGTCAGCCTGTTGGTAGTCGCTAAACTGCCCAGCGGCAAACTTCAAATCAAAAATGGGCACGCTGTTGGCGGCCTCTTGGCCAGCTTGCACTATCGGTAGGTCCAGCCCTTCGTATTTGTTCAACATGGGTGCCACCTCCACGTGTTCAAAACCATTCACCAGTGTTTGAAAGTGTGCGCGTGTCTCGTCGTCGGTAAAGTAAACGTAACATCCTTTCATGCCGCGAGTCATCAGGGTTTTGTAGGTGTTCTTGATCACCGCGTCGGCCATGGCCAGGTTGTTGGCTCGGTCTGTTTTGAGTCCGCCCTTAAACCCTTTAATGCTTTGGTCCATGTTGCTGCGCTTGAATGCGTCAGTAAGTATTTCGCCATTGCGCACCACAAAGTCTGGGCCAACTATTACACCCACGTAGTCCAACTCCAACCCTTGGCAGGTGTGTATGCAACCCACTTGTTCCACACTATTGGGCTTGATAATCCATGTGCTGCCATCGTCGTCTAGGTTCCATCGGGCCTTGTAGTCGTGTTCAGGAAACTCGATGTCGAAAGCATTTGGGTTCTTTTTGCTTTTCCAGTCCCAACAGTAGCCAGCCACCACACGGGCTTTGTTGTTCACTTCGTTCTTCTGGCGAATTGCGTTGTGCAGCGCCGTGGGCGAATCGAATATTTTGAAATCGAAATCCAGTCCGTCCAGGTTCAAGTTGGCGGTGGGTTTAATTTGTAGGTGGTGGTTTAGCCAGGCAATGTAGCCGTCGCTGCCGTTGCAGCGAAATTGGGATCGTAACTCTTGCTCAACCACTTCCGCGCCAAGGGCCAGTGCCCATTTGCGAATTTCCGCTTTGCTGCCAATGTCTTTGAAGGTAACGCGTTGGTCTTCATCCACGAAAAAAATGCACAGCTTGCTGGCGTGGATCAATTCCTTAATTTGGTTTTCGCCCAAGTTGCCATACAAGCCGCTTTTTTCATTCAAGCGGTGGGCTTCGTCCACCAGTAACACATCAAACTGATTGGCCTGGTTGTCCACATACCCGCCCGACCCACGGAACAAATTTGCAATGCGTGTCTTTTTAAACGTGCCGGTCAGCTTGGCTTCGAACACCGCGCGGGGCGCTGCATTTTTAGAGACGTATTGGCACACCATGCCGCGCTGTGTGAATTCGCTGAGCAGGTTGATGGCCACCACCGATTTGCCTGTACCCGGGCCACCTTCCACGATCAGCACACGCTTGCTTGAATCATTGCGGGAATGGGCCAAGTCCAACGCCATTTCATACACCAGCTTTTGATCGTCGATCATCAAAAACTCGCGATTGCCCAGCAGCATATTGGTCAGGCTGTCAGCCAGGTTCTTGGATGGGCGAATTTTTCCGTGCTCAATGCGGTACATCAAGTCGTTCTGGTCGCCGTACTTCACATGCTTTTTTAAAAACTCAGAAAGCTTGCGAGCGTCTTTTGAAATGAACACGGGTGCGCGGTCGGTGTGTGCTTTGTAAAACGGGTCGTTGATAACCTGGGCGCTGTCCAGGTTGTGCAAATACGCGCAGGCACTGAGGCGCACCTGTTCGTTTTGCACCACCTCGGAATAATCTTCGATGAGTGCGGCATACGTCCACGCTTGGTAAGAAGGGTGGGGGGTGTTGATATTGCCTTTGCCCAGCCAGGTGTTCACTACCGCATCTTGTTGGGTGGCTTGAACGTCGCTCCATTGCTTCAATTCAATGATGACGGCGCATTCCTCAAGCTGGGCATTTCTGCCCGTCAAAATAAAGTCGATGCGTTTGCCGGTTAGCGGAATGTTGTACTCGATGGAAACCAGCGAGTCGCCGGGAATGTCGGGATCGTTCAACACCTGGCGCATTTCTTTCATCGAATTGCGCCAAGAATTGACTTCTGATTCGCCTGCTCTGCGGAATAGTTTGCGCTGAAATTCCCGGTGAATGGCTTCGTGAATTTGATCGTCCAACACGTCGTCGAGGAACTTCGATTTGCAGGCGGTGTAAACGATCATTGCGGGTGTAGTTTGTTCTTGTGCTTTGAATGTATCAGGAAACTTTCGTTGAATGAACTATTTGAGGTGGGGTAATTGGGGGCTACAAATGGGTGGGGGTGTTAAGCAAAGCATTAGAACTGAATGCCGGTAATTGTTACAGAAGAAGCTCGACGTTCTTGAAATGGGTGGTTTTAAATGAATAAACACGTGGGTTCGAATTTTGAAGATTTCTTGAAAGAAGAAGGCATTCAAGAAGAGGCAGAAGCTTTGGCCATCAAAAAAGCGATTGCCAGTATGATCGAGCAAGAGATGATTTCAAGATCAATACCGAAAACTGAAATGGCACGAAAAATTGGAACCAGTCGAAGTCAGTTGGATCGATTGCTGGATCCCGAAAACACCTCGGTTACTTTGGCAACACTTGTCAAATCGACAGCCGCAATCGGAAAAAAATGATCATTACCTTTGAAGATTGTCCACAAACAGTTGTTGCTTAAACCCCCACCAAATTCCTCGCCACTGCTTCAGCCACTTCAATGCCATCTACACCGGCTGACAAAATACCACCCGCGTAGCTGGCACCTTCGCCGGCAGGGTAGAGGCCTTTGACATTCAGGCTTTGGAAATCGTCGCCTCGCGTTATTTTCAGGGGCGACGAGGTTCGCGTTTCCACACCGGTCAGTACCGCGTCGTGCATGTCGAAACCTTTGATTTTTTTGCCGAATGCCGGCAAGGCTTCACGCATGGCCGTGATTGCGTACTCTGGCAATGCGTCGGCCAGGTCAGTCATCTTGACGCCGGGTTTATACGATGGTTCTACGCTGCCCAGTTCAGTCGATGCTTTGCCCGCAATGAAGTCGCCCACCAATTGGCCGGGTGCCTCGTAGTTGCTGCCGCCCATCACAAAGGCATTGGATTCAAGCTTGCGTTGAAAGGCGATGCCTGCCAGTGGGCCACCGGGATAGTCGGCCGGGCTAATGCCCACCACAATACCCGCGTTGGCGTTGCGTTCGTTGCGGGAATATTGGCTCATGCCGTTGGTGACCACGCGATGTTCTTCTGACGTGGCGGCCACCACGGTGCCGCCGGGGCACATGCAAAAGCTGTACACCGATCGGCCATTGGCAGCATGGTGCACCAGCTTGTAGTCGGCTGCGCCCAGCAGGGGGTGGCCGGCGTGTTGCCCCAGGCGGGCTCGGTCGATCAGCCCTTGCGGGTGTTCTATGCGAAAGCCCACTGAAAATGGCTTGGCTTCCATGTACACACCGCGCTCGTGTAGCTTGGCAAAGGTGTCGCGGGAACTGTGGCCCAGCGCCAGCACCACATGGTCTGCGCGCAGTTCGTAAATGCCACCGTCCTTCAGGTTCTCAATGGTCAGGCCGCGAATGTGGCCGTCTTCAATTTGAAAGTCGCAGACGCGTTGTTGGAAGCGAATTTCACCACCCATGGCGATGATCTGCTCGCGCATGTTTTCTACCACTTTCACCAGGCGGAAGGTGCCAATGTGTGGTTTGCTGACCAGCAAAATTTCTTCGGGTGCGCCAGCCTTGACAAACTCGGTCATCACTTTTCGGCCCAGAAAGCGCGGGTCTTTGATTTGGCTGTACAGTTTGCCGTCTGAAAATGTACCTGCACCGCCTTCGCCAAACTGCACGTTCGATTCGGTGTGCAATATACGTTTGCGCCACAGGCCCCAAGTGTCTTTGGTGCGTTCGCGTACTTGTTTGCCTCGTTCAATCACAATGGGTTTGAAGCCCATTTGCGCCAGCATCATCGCTGCAAAAATACCGCAGGGGCCAAAGCCAATTACCACCGGGCGAATGGCTGGGGCTTCCTTCAGTTTCACTGGCAACTGGTAGACCATGTCGGGCGCAGGCCGAATGTGCGAGTGGGCGGTGAATGTCGACAACAACTGCGCTTCAAGCCGGGCGCTGTCCAGTTCCACATCCACGATGTACACCAACAGCAGTTTTTGTTTGCGCGCGTCGTAGCTGCGCTTGTAAATACTGAAACTTTTGAGTTGGTGGGCTGAAATTTTCAGTGTGCTGCAAATTAATGCGGGCAGGGCGTCTTCAGGATGGTCGAGTGGAAGCTTCAACTCGGACAAGCGGATCATGGCGGGTGTACCTTGTGGATCTGTTTTTCGGATCAAGGCCGTATTTTATGCTTTTACCCGCCAAAGTGCACTTATTTCACCGGTTTTAGAATCACATAGGCCAGGCAATCTGGTTTCTTCATCTGAAAACCGAAGTCGATTTCTCCCCAGGAGTTATTGGCGGTGTAGGTGGTTGCTTCCTCCAAAGATTTACCACGAGGAATTTCGGTGATCTTCAGGTTCTCGTATTGTTGTTTTAGCTGAGGCATGGTGATGCATTCGCCTTCCAAGTGCATCAGTAACATGCCTGGGCTTTGCGCGCCTTGCTGAGGCAGTCGAAGATCAATTGTGCTCACCTTGACCTCACCTGCGAATTGAATACTTTGACCCTTGTAAAACTTGAAATACTCATTGGAATGTCGAGTGTCGTGGGCAAGTGTTTGAACCAGTGTTTTTTCGACATGCGCCAAAGTGAGCGAAGACTGGGTTTGAATATCTTCGATCAAATTCCAGATGGAACGGTTCAGATTGATCATTGTGTTGTCCTTTGACGCGTGTGTAATCGGTTGGCTGGCGCTGTAGAGCAGGGCAAACAACAGGAGCAGTTTTCGACCCGCATTACTTGTTCCCGCCATAATTCTTGTCATACCAGTCACCGTAATAGTCTGCATAATTTTGACCTGTTGTCGATGTGATTTCATTGGCACCGAGTTGTGAGCCAATTTTTCGATAGGCGTTTTGAGCATTGCCATCTTTTAAGTACTGGTTGTAAGCCCGAATATAGCTTGCATGGTTTTTCGGGTTGCCGGCAATACCGATGTCGGGGCCACCTGCTTGAATGATTTCTCGTTGAACCTGAATGTTCTTCATGGTGGCAGCCCCCTCGTCATCCAGGGTGCCGTTAAGGTATGCCTGCCTTGAGCTGGTGTCTAACTGATAAGGGTGCAAGGCGTGGCCCACTTCATGGGCTAAAACCTGCGTAGCCTGATTGGCATCGCCTCTCAGATTGCCGTCCAGGGTAATCGTTTTCTCTCTGCGGTTGGCATAGGACCCGCCTCCCGCCGCTCCGTAGTCGACCTTCCAGCCCTGACTCTGCAGAGTATTCAGGTTATTAACCAGTGTGGGCGACTTGCCAATTAATGTGTCAATGCTTTGCCCGAGTTTGCCTTTTAGTGGAGAAGCCGTGGAGGGGGTATCGGGTGCTGGTGAGTTTGGGGGGTGGTTTGCTGCTGATGCGATCAAGGTGGCACCACACGCAATTTTGTGACCGTGCAGGGCCACCGCCATGTAGTTGTCGGTGAATGTGCAGAGTCCCTCGACAATCGGGAATACATGGGGTTTGCACAAAGGACAGGTGACCATGTCGCCGACCCTGGCGATGGGTAGGCCTTCAACCGATGTGGTGGGGCTGCCTGAGATGACCACACCACCGTGGCTGGTGGTGTCGCCGATCAGGATTTGTGCGCGACCTTGTATAAGAGGCCTTGAGGACATGCGATCAAAAGTAAGTGGTGTAGCTCCTTGAGTAATTAATCCGTGGCGGTGGTTCCCTTGAATTTCATGGCTTGTGGATGAAAATGCCTTACCTGTAATACTTGCGCAAAGCCAGCAAGGGCACCGCATACAACACAGCAAACCCGGAATTCAGAACCGCGTTTTGCCAGAAGCCGCTGTACAGCGAAAATGCGGTGTCGGGTACGTACCAAAGCAATACGGAAATCGTGATCATGTTGCAGGTCTGTTTGGCGTCCTCAATGTTCAGTTTGCGCACCAGCATGAAGATCAGCGCGCCCCAACCTACCAGCACTGAGCCCATCACCGCATGGGCCAGTTCAATATAAGCAGTGGCTTGTGGGTCGAACGCTGCAAACTGTTCGGTATTCTGGAACATCAACAATCCAAAAGCCTGTTGAGTCAGCCCTGGTGCAAGCACCATGAGCAGGCCAAACAGCACTGTGAATTCGGCGGTGTAAGTAAGCCAGTTGATCCAGAATGTGGGCGTACTTGTTGCACGGTTGTGCATGGTGCTGGTTTGCATGGCAGGTCTCCTAGCGTGGTTGAAAGTGAATCAGTTCAACACCAGTTTGATGAGCTCAGGGTCATTGTCGCAATAACCTGCGAGGTCATAGATTTCAGAAATTTTCCGTGGCAGTATGAGCACATGCATACACAAGCCCCCACCCACACCGCCGGAATTCGCCTGCGCGATTTACGCACTCGGCAAAAGGTCAGCCAACTTGATTTGGCCTTGCGCGTTGGCGTTTCCCAGCGCCACTTAAGTTGCATTGAAACAGGCAAAGCCAGCGCCAGCAAAGACATGTTGTTGGCACTGCTGGAGGGTTTGGATGCGCCACTCAACGAGCGCAATGAAGCGCTGGTGGCTGCGGGCTTTGCGCCCTTGTTTGGCAGCCGGCCGATTGATCATCGTGAAATGGACACCATCAATGAAGTGATTGATTTGATGTTGACTGCACAGCACGCAGCCCCGGCCATGGTGTTGGACAGTGAATGGAATTTGCTGAAATTCAACCCCAGCTTTGTGCGCTTGTTGCAATTACTGGAATTTGACTTGGCCGCATTGCAAGCCACACCCAATGTATTGCTGGCGCTGACTGCACCCGGTGGTTTGGCCTCGCGCCTGGAGAACCCGGCCGAGGTGCTGGGTGATGTGCTGAAAAGGGCTCAGCGTGAGGCGCTGCACGTGCCCGCCTTACAGGCCATGTTGAAGCAAATTCCGCAATCGATGTTCGATACCAAACAGCCACAGAACTTCAACAACCCCACCTTGGTAACCCGGTTTAAAAGTACGGTGGGTGAGCTTCGGTTTGTGTCAACTTTCACCAGTTTCGGGGCGCCTTTGGACATCACTGCAGCATCGTTAAGAATTGAACATTTGTTCCCTGCTGACGAGACCACTCGAAAGGCCTTTGCCTGATGCGTACGCTGTTGTTGTTTTTGCTGATTGCCTTGGGTGCATTCGCAACATGGTGGTTTCTTCAAAAACCCAGCCACAACCGGCAATGGGCTGACGATGTGGCCCACATGCTGCATGCCGATGTGATGGGTAATCGAGTGGTGTTGAAGAATGTGCGCAACTTTGAGTGGCGCACAGAAACCGATTACACCCCGCGTTGGGAAACACGTGAATACGATTTAAGCCAGTTGCAAACTGCAGACTTGGTGCTCTCGTACTGGATGGGGCCAAAAATTGCACACACGCTTGTTTCATTTGGTTTTGCCGGTGGCCAGTACCTTACTTTTTCACTCGAAATCCGAAAAGAGCAAGGGGAAAAGTTTTCTGCATGGAAGGGGTTTTTCAGGCAGTACGAGGCAATTTTGGTGGCGGCAGATGAAGCGGATATTATTAAAACCCGCAGCAATGCACGCGGTGAAGACGTTTATATTTTCAGGCTGGCCATTTCGCCCGAACAATTGCAAACCTTGTTTTTGGCTTATGTGGAGCAGGCGAACAAACTGGAAAACACCCCTGAGTTTTACAACACACTGACCAGCAATTGCACCACCGTGGTATTTGATATCGCCAAACGAATTGTGCCTGATTTGCCCTTGGATTACCGCTTGCTGCTTAGTGGGTACTTCGCGGAGTACGCGCATGCGCAGGGCGGTTTGGTTGAGGGTTTCGCTTATTCCGAGCTTCAGGAAAAAGGCTACATAGTGCCCCGTGCCAGGGCCATGCAGGCCGGTGAAAACTTTTCGGAAGTCATTCGCCGGGGCGTGCCTGGCATGTGATGTGGTGGGTCAGCAGCCACCCGCCCAGCGTGGGTCATTGATGTTGTAGCTGCGCGGTTTCATATAGTCCACCGGGTCGCGCAGGTAATCTACTTCGGGTGGGTTGGGCAGCTTGCTGACAGCCTCCAGCCAACTGTTTTCATAAGCCGAGGCCCCACCCCCAATACCGGGTGTCCAGGCGTCGTGATGGTTGGGCAAGGCCACTTTGGGTTTGGTCAGTGCCACATACGCCAGGGCGTCGCGGTAGGCACTGGTCACCAAACCAAAACCCACAATTGCATTCAGTTGCACATCCACGCATTCGGGCAATTTGACCAAGGCGTTGGCCACGGCTTCGCTTTCTGCATTGCCTGCTTTCATCACTCCGGTGGAGTTGTGCCAAAACCAGGCAAAGTCGCCTGCGCGGAAGTGATAGGCCCAGGTGCCACCTGCGGGTTGGCCCACACCACCATCGTCACGCAGCGTGCCCACAAACCGAAGTGCCTCGGCCAGGCTGGTGTTCAGGTAAGTGGGGTAGGTCAGCACGTCGGGAATGTACACAAGCGGCATACCACCGCTGAGCAGGTCGGTGGGTTCAGCGGCAGAGTGAGTATGCTGTACAACATGCACGGGCTCGACATCTTCCCAAATTTGAATGGCGCGGGTGCTTCCAGCACCGGGGGTGGTTTGGTCGCCCAGGTTCAGGCAGGGAAAGGTGTCGGGTATGCCCTCACTGGCGGCGCGCTCCCGGGCTATGTCGCACACATTGCTGCCTGCAACCAGCAGGGCGTTGCTCAAGCCGGCCACATAGCCGGCATCCGCAGCGTGGTCAAAGTGGCCGTGGCCAATGAAGATTGCCTCGGGTTGAATGGCGGCCAGTTCCTCGCGGCCAATCGGTACGTAGTTGGCATGCACGCCCACAATTTCCCAAGCGTCCATCAAGAACAAATGACCCTTCATGCTCACAATGAAGCTGGACACACCCACCCACCAGAACTTCACTTGTTCAGGGTCCATGGCATTGGCGCCCAAAATGCGTTCACGCGTGGCTTGAAGTTCGGCACTCGCAGTGCCCGCTGCGGGCAGGGGTGTGAAGTTGGCGGGCTCAAACACATTGGGGCGTGTTTCGTTGGAACTGGTTCTTGCCGTGCTAGCGCTGCCTGTGTCGGAATCGCCAGCCAGGCAGGCAGATAACAGGGGTGCGCAAAGCAGGGCACAGGCTGCAAGGCCTGTGCGGGACATGAAAGAAGTCATTGTTGTTGGTGTTGAATGTGTCTCCAACACCTTGTACTACCGAGTGCGCTGTTTTAGATGCCCTTCACCAGCGGTGAGAAAAAGCGAATGATTTTGACGAGGTCTTCTTTGGCTTCCGGCAATGCAATGTTCATCGTCGGCCAAATATGTGGCATGCCGGGGCGGGTCAGCAAAGTAATTTGTCCCCCCACTTTCTCCACGGCATCACGTAGCAACACAGAATCGTCCAGCAAGCACTCGTCTTCACTGGCTGTCACCATGAGTGGTGGCAGGCCTTTCAGCTTGCCCAGCAATGGCGATGCGCGTTCATCGGCGGGGTCATGGCCGCACATGTACAAGTTGGCGGCATGTTCAATCATGTGGGAGGACAACATGCTGTCGGTTTTGTCATTGCCTTCAATCGAAGGTGACAGGCGGCGCATGTCGGTGGCTGGCGAAATCAGCAGACCGCCGTGCGCGGGCAACTTTTTCTTCAATGCATGTTGCAGCACTGCCAAACTCAAATTGCCACCAGCAGAATCGCCTGCCACGAAAATTGGTTCGCCGGTGGGCGTGTCGGCCACCAGTGCTTCAAAGGCTGCGATGCAATCATCGAGTGGAGCAGGGAAGGGATTTTCAGGTGCAAGGCGGTAGTCCACCATGAACACTCGAAATCCAAGCGCATTGGCCAAGGCACCACAGAAAGGGCGGTACATCGGTGGGTGACCCGCCACAAAGCCGCCACCGTGAATGTAGAGCAAAGCGCCCTTGGGATTCACGGGAATCAGCCACTCACCGGGTACGCCGCCCAAAGCGCCTTTGATGTGTTTCAAGCCTTTGGGAACTGGCGCCAGCAGGTTGGATGCGGCCGTCACCATGCGGAACCTGCGCACAAAACCGGCACCGTTGCCCCGGTAGCTTTTCAGGGCGATGCTCGCAATTTTGTTCATCACTTTGGCTTGAATGGACGGCATGGTGTTCCTCTTGGAAAGTGGGATGGGGTATTTATAGCACTGCCAGTGCTGGCCAGTTTACCCTGAGTTTTCAATGCACTTGATAAATTCGGACAAATCTGGAGGGGATTCGCAAACGCTGTTTTCAGGTCTGAAAAAATCGGCACAATAAAAAAAGAGAAAAACCACACGGAGACACCATGGCGATATTCGACGAAGACATTTTGATCATTGGCGCAGGTTTGTCAGGCATTAGTGCTGCATGCCATTTGAAAAAGGAATGCCCCAACCGAAAGTTCACCATCCTCGAGCGCCGCACCACCATTGGTGGCACTTGGGACCTGTTCCGTTACCCCGGTATCCGATCCGATTCCGACATGTTCAGTTTCGGCTTCAAGTTCAAGCCCTGGAAAAATGCACATTTCTTTTCTCAGGGCAATGACATTCGCAGCTATGTGCACGAGGCAGCCACCGAAAACAAGGTATTTGACCATATTCGCTTTCAGCGAAAGGTAAGCGATGCCAATTGGGACAGCGAGGCTCAGCGTTGGGTGATCAATGCGGTGAATGAAGCGACTGGCGAACCCGAACAATACCGCGCCAAATTCATGATGGCCTGTGCGGGTTACTACAATTACGACCAAGGCTACCGCCCCGATTTTCCGGGTGAGAAAAACTTCAAAGGCTTGATTGTTCATCCACAGCATTGGCCAGAAAACCTGGACTACACCGGCAAAAAAGTGGTGGTGATTGGCAGCGGTGCAACTGCAGTTACGCTCATCCCCAGCATGGCTGACAAGGTCGAGCACATCACCATGTTGCAGCGTTCGCCGTCTTATATTTTTTCATTGCCCTCCGTGGACGCGCTCACCAAAGTGCTTCAGAAAACCCTGCCTTCCAAATTGGCCTACAAGCTGAACCGCACGCGTACCATTGGTTTGGCGCACTTCATGTTCAAGGCCAGCAAAAGCAAGCCGGAAGTGGTGCGGCGGTTTTTGATTGCCATGATGCGCAGGCAGTTGAAGGGTTCGAATGTGGACATCAAGCACTTCACACCCAACTACATGCCATGGGATCAGCGTCTGTGTCTGGTGCCCGATGGTGATTTTTTCAAAGCCCTGAGAAGTGGTAAAGCCAGTGTGGCCACAGACACCATCAAGCAGTTTGTAGCCAATGGCATCGAGTTGAACTCGGGTGAGGTTCTTGAGGCCGACATTATCGTGACTGCCACCGGTTTGAACGTACAAATGGTAGGCGGCATGAAGATTTCACTGGATGACAAGGCGGTCAACCTGAGTGAAAAAATGTTCTACAAAAGCGCCATGCTTCAAGACCTGCCGAACGCCGCAGTAGTTCTAGGCTACACGCATGCTTCATGGACTTTGAAATCAGATTTGGTGAGCGGTTTTGTGTGCCGGTTGCTGAACTACATGGACAAAAATGGCCACGCCGTGGCGGTGGCCAAAACTGCCGATGTGAAACCTGTGGAAGGATTCACCGTGTTGGGTGGCTTGAATTCGGGTTACCTGCAGCGTGTGGCTGACCAGTTGCCGCGCCAGGGGGAAACTCACCCTTGGCACAACCGGCAAGACTACTACCATGACACCAAAACCTTGCTGGAAGACCCGGTGGATGAACCCGGTTTGGTGTTTGAACCTGCAAAGGCGGGGGGCAGGGCCAAGCCGAAGTTGAAGGCGGTTGCCTGAATTTAATTGTCGCCATCAACTAGGGTGAAGCGCTGGGTCATGCGCTCACCCACCTGTACCATTTCAAAAAATACACTCATGGGGCGTGTCCAGGCTGTGTGGGTGTCGCCGCTCAGAGGGCGGTACACCACCACCGGGCTCAGGTCGCTTTCTTGAATGGCCTGGCAGATGATTTCATACAGGCCGCCTTTGTAGTGACGATAGCGTTCGCCTGCTTTCACGCTGTGTGGTTGTTCTTGCACTTGGCTCATGGGCTTTTCCTCAGTGGATCAGAGTCATATTTCTTGAATATTCAAGGTCATATCGTTAAACTGTACGGCTGTCTTTGAAGAATTGAAAGGAGTTCCTGAATGCCTGCAACCAAGCGAGCAACCGAGGAAACCAGCAAAACAGCCGCCAAGGTCGCTGCACAGTCATCTTCCAGGTCGACCAGCAAGCCGACCGCCAAGCCCGTGGTCAAGTCGGTGGAAGAGCAGCCCGCTGAAAGCAAAGCCGCGCGCCCAGTGGCTACAACCCGCAAACCTTCCAAAACGGCGCTTTCTCCTTCAGAGGTTACGCCTTTGGCTTTGCTCACCCCGAGCAAGCCGGCGCGCCGTCGCAGGTCGGGAGCCGCCAAGCCCAGGAAGTTAAAGGGTGCCACAACTACCTGGCCATTTCCAACTGGCTCACGACCTTAACTTGCTGAACGCTTCACCATGCTTCTAATTGATATTTTGCGCCTACTGCTGGAAACAGCCGCCAGCCTGCTGACCTTTTGCCTGTTGCTGCGTGCGTTGATGCAGTGGGTGCGTATACACCCCAGCAACCCCCTGTCACCTTTTATTTTTTCCATGACAGACTGGCTCGTGAAGCCCCTGCGCAAGGGTGTGCCGGGCTATGGTGGCATTGACTGGGCGTCCATATTCGGCGCTTTTGTTGTGTCGTTCGCGTTGCACATTGTGTTGGTTCTGCTGACGGTTGGGCTTTCCAGCGGAGGCCCGGGTTTTGGTTCGCTGATTACGTTGACCATCCCGATTGCCATTTTCTGGGTGCTGCGCAATGTGGCTTACCTGCTGATGGGCATCGTACTGATTCAGGTGATCTTGAGCTGGGTAAATCCGTTCTCGCCAATCGCATCCATTTTGAATGAATTGTCGCGTCCTTTTCTGGAGCCGCTGCGCAGGGTGTTGCCCACCATTGGCAATGTGGATTTATCGCCTTTGGTGTTCTTCCTCATTTTGCAGATCGTGATGATGGTGCTGCAAAGCCTGATGCCAGGTTTTTGATTGATTGAGTTGAAATAAAAAAAGAGCACCTCCAACGGTGCTCTTTTTCATTGTGCTTTGCGCTGGTTGCAACTCAGCGTGTCACGCGAGAAGTGCCGCCGCCACTGACGATTCGTACGCGGTCGCCTGGGCGGAAGTCTTCACCCGCCGCATCTTGAACATAAGCACGCAAGGTGCCGTTGTCCATGCGAACGGTGATTTCAAGCCCCTGGCGAGTTGACGCGTTGCGCTCAATGGCTTGACCAGCGATACCGCCTGCCACTGCACCCAAAACCGCACCTACGGCACGACCACTGCCACCACCGACATTACTGCCCGCGATACCACCGACAATACCGCCGGCCGCAGTGCCCACGCCGTTGGTGTCGCCTTGAATGGTCACTGTGCGCACGCTTTCAACTGTGCCTTGCTCAATAATTTGTGCACGACGGGTTTCGCCTTCTCGGTACACTTGTCCCGAGCTGCTTTGCGTAGCACAACCTGCAAGCGCAGAAAGCGCAATCAGGGCCACTGCGCCGGTGCTTCTAAAACTGAATTGAATTGACTTGGCCATGATTTGATTTCCTTTCAAATTACCAGGGTTGTTCGCCAAAAGCGGCAGTGAACCTGGACGCAATTTCTTCCCGACTGTACTGGTAGGTTTGAGGGCCTTTCACTGCAATCTTCAAAGAGCCCATCAAACTCGCCAGCTTGGCCGCTTTTACGATACCCATGCCTTCCGTAAGACCGTAGAGCAGGCCGCCGCGGTAAGCATCACCGCAACCTGTGGGGTCGGCGATGCGTTCTGCTTTAACGCACGGTATGTCGTGCCGTTGACCCTGTGTAAACACCCAGCTGCCTTCCGCACCACGAGTCACCACGAGTGCTTCCAGCTTCTGAGCGATCTGCTCCAGCGTGAGCCCAGTTCGGTCACACAACATCTTGGCCTCATAATCATTGACAGCAGCGTAGGTGGCAAGTTCCAAAAACCGGTCAAGTTCGGGTTTGCCGAACATGGGCAGGCCCTGGCCCGGATCAAATACAAACGGAATGCCCGCAGCTGCAAATTGCTCGGCGTGTTGCATCATGCCGTCGCGGCCATCTGGCGCGATGATACCCAAGACCAGTTCCCCCGCATCGCTCACCTTGTTCAAATGAGAATGGCTCATTGCACCAGGGTGAAATGCAGTGATCTGGTTGTCGTCCAGATCGGTGGTAATAAAGGCCTGTGCAGTAAATTCTTGGGAAATCTGTTTCAGGCAATTGGTTTCGATGCCCAATGTTTGCAGGCGCTGAAAGTATCCACCGGCATCATGTCCAATCGTGGCCATGGGTACAGGTTTGCCGCCCAGCATGTTCAGGCTGTAGGCAATGTTGCCTGCACAGCCACCCCAGTCTTTGCGAAGGGTTGGAACCAGAAATGCCACGTTCAGGATGTGTACTTGGTCGGGCAGAATTTGATCTTTGAAGCGCCCTTCAAACACCATGATGGTGTCAAATGCAATAGAGCCGCAAATTAGAACGCGTTTGGTGTTGGTTGGGGAATTCATGGTGAAAAGGTCCAGTATTAAAAAATTAGCTTGGCGATTTTTGTTCGCTTGGGCCTTGGTCAAATAATTCGAGTCGAAAGCCGGTTGCCGCGCTTTCGGGGAGTTGCGTGTTCAAAGTACTCAGGTTCAAGTATGCCAGTACTTCCACGGTTTTTTTGCCGGGGATCAAGGGGGCTTGACTGGCTGCATTTTCATCCCGCAGTTGGTAATCGCTGGGGCTCAAGGACTTGCTGGCCAGTACCAATCCTTGTGGGTCGAGCAGTTCAACTTTCAGGTAAGGCCAACGGGCTGGCAGCACAAGCTGATTGTGCAAGGTTAGGTCCACTCGCAAGTTGTGCTCGTCCAGGGCTTGAAGGCCACTGCCCTCAACACGCAGGGCCTGAGTGGCCGAGCTTGCAAATAGTCCCTGAAGGGTGGGGCCGGCGCTGTTGATGTATTTGGCGATCTCGGGGGTTTGTTGCAGCAGGCTGACGCGCTGCCACCACAGTGCCTGAAGGCCAAGCGTCAGCAGCAGCGCAACACAGGCCACTTTCAAACTCGGGCTGCCTGCATTGAAATTCAGCAGCGGCTTGTTGGGCGCAGAGTCAGCGAACAGTGCTTCGGAGCCCGTGCCGTCGCCACCGGTCAAGTTGTGGTCGCTGATATAGTTGCTGTCTGTTTGTCTCGGGCTTAAGTCGAGCTTTTGCCAGGCCTCAGTGTCGGCCGAAGTAAGGTGTTCAATGCCGGAGAACACGGTTTGACAATGGCCGCAGCGCACCTTGCCTTCATGCATTTGCAGTTGGCCAGAGGTGACTTTGAATAGGGTGTTGCAGTTCGGGCAGCGGGTGGCAAGGCTCATGGTGCTAGTTTAACCTTGCCCGTCAAGCGCTGGGCTGTAATCTGGCCAATTCGTTGGCCATTTGGTTGCCTGCTAGTTTGCTGAATCAATTGCTGAATCAGTCAGTTGCTTTTTGGCCATGCAGGCAAACCCAACCGTCACGCTCGGCCCACACTGCCAAATTGATCCATTGACGGTAGTGGGCAATCACTTCTTCGGCCTGACGTGCCAATACCCCAGACAGCACCAATTGCCCGCCCGCTTCAACATGGTTGCACAATGACGGCGCCAAAACTTTCAGCGGGTTTGACAAAATGTTGGCGACCACTACCGGAAACTGACGTTTGGCGAGCGGGAAATCGGGCAAACCGCAGGGCATTTCTACCCCGTTGTTGAGGGCATTGTAAGCGGTGCTGTCGACCGCCTGTGGGTCGATGTCCACGCCAATGGCCTCAGAGGCGCCCAATTTAAGTGCAGCAATCCCCAAAATACCCGAACCGCAGCCGTAATCCAGAACACTTTGCCCCTTGAGCGGAAACTCGCTGAGCCAGCGAAGGCAAAGGGCGGTCGTGGGGTGTGAACCTGTGCCAAAAGCCAAGCCAGGATCGAGCACCAGATTGATTCGATCGTCGATGTCTTGGGGCTCGTGCCAGGAGGGCACAATCCACAAGCGAGCTGAAATGGGAATGGGATCGAATTGGGACTGGGTCAGGCGAACCCAGTCCTCTTGGGGCACTTCCGTGTAATCAACCTGAGCGTCGCCCAGCAATTCAGCTGGAACTTCACCGAAAATTTGCTCACCTTCGGCCTTGTTGCGAAACAGGGCCACCACATGGTTCAAATTCCACGCCGCTGATTCTGGTTCCATGCCGGGCTCGCCGAACAAGGGTTGTTCGTCTTCGCTATCGGCATTGGCATCTTCCAGGCTGACCGCCAGGGCCCCCAACTCCATGAGCAGGTCGGAGACTTCATCGGCTTGCTCAAAAGGCAGGGTCAGTTTGGCTTGTATCAGTGGAGTGGCCTGTGGGTTCATTTACTTGAAACGTGCTTCCAGTTTGTGCTCAAGGTAGTGAATGCTGGTGCCACCCTCAACGAAGCGGGCGTCTTCCATCAATTCACGGTGCAAGGCTGTGTTGGTTTTGATGCCGTCGACCACCAGTTCGGCAAGCGCCTGGCGCATGCGGGCCATGGCCTGCTTGCGATCCTCGCCGTAGGTGATCACTTTGGCGATCATGGAATCGTAGTGAGGAGGCACGTTGTAACCGCTGTACACATGGGAATCCACGCGCACTCCAGGGCCACCCGGTGCATGCCAGTTTTTGATTGGGCCGGGTGAGGGCACAAACTTGAATGGATCTTCCGCGTTGATTCGGCACTCAATGGCGTGGCCGCGGAATTCAATGTCACGTTGGCGGAAACGCAGCTTTTGCCCGGCAGCAATACGAATCTGTTCCTGCACAATGTCCACGCCGGTGATCATCTCTGTAACAGGGTGTTCAACCTGCACACGGGTGTTCATTTCGATGAAGTAGAACTCGCCGTTTTCGTACAGGAACTCGAATGTGCCCGCACCGCGATACCCAATTTTGCGGCAAGCTTCCGCGCAGCGTTCACCGATGCGCTCTATCAGCCGACGTGGAATGTTTGGTGCCGGCGCTTCTTCAATCACCTTTTGGTGACGGCGCTGCATGGAGCAATCGCGCTCACCCAGCCATACTGCGTTTTTGTGTTCGTCTGCCAATACCTGAATTTCAATGTGGCGAGGGTTCTCAAGGAACTTTTCCATGTAAACCGCGGGATTGTTGAATGCAGACCCGGCCTCGGTTTTGGTCATGGTTACAGCATTCAAAAGTGCGGCTTCGGTGTGTACTACGCGCATGCCCCGACCGCCGCCGCCGCCAGCGGCTTTGATGATGACCGGGTAACCCACTTGGCGTGCAATTTTCACGATTTCACGGGGATCGTCGGGCAATTCTCCCTCAGAGCCCGGTACGCAGGGCACGCCAGCTGCAATCATGGCTCGCTTGGCTGACACTTTGTCGCCCATCAGCAAGATGGACTCAGCGCGCGGACCGATGAACACAAAGCCGCTCTTTTCAACACGGTCGGCAAAGTTGGCGTTCTCGGAAAGAAAGCCGTAGCCGGGGTGAATGGCCTCAGAATCAGTAACTTCGGCGGCGCTGATAATGGCTGGAATGTTCAGGTAACTGTCTTTGGAGCTCGGTGGGCCGATGCACACCGATTCATCGGCCAGTTTCACATACTTGGCGTCGACGTCTGCGGTGGAGTACACCGCCACGGTTTTGATGCCCATTTCCTTACAGGCGCGCAGAATGCGCAGGGCTATTTCGCCGCGGTTGGCGATTAATATTTTTCCAAACATGGTGCAGCTCCCGCTTTATTCAATGACGAACAGAGCTTGACCAAACTCCACAGGTTGACCGTTTTCGACCAAAATGGCCTTCACCACGCCAGATTTGTCGCACTCAATTTCGTTGAGCAATTTCATGGCTTCAATAATGCAGATGGTTTGGCCTTCTTTGACTGTGCTGCCAATTTCAACGAAATTGGAGGCACCAGGGCTGGGCGCGCGGTAGAAGGTGCCCACCATGGGAGAGGTAACCTTGTGGCCAGCTTCGGCTGGAGCAGTAGGTGCTTCGGCTGCGGCTGCAGGCGCTGCGGTTGCAGCCACCGCTGGGGCAGCTACCGGGGCTTGCTGCACCATTTGCTGCGGCATGGCCATGGTGTATTGGGGCTGGCTTTTGACGATTCGTACCTTGCCTTCACCCTCAGTCACTTCCAGTTCGGAAATGTCAGATTCGGCGACCAGGTCGATCAATGTTTTAAGCTTTCTGAGGTCCATTTGCTTGCTCCATCTAGGGAGGTTGGTTTTGTATGGCAGTACACAACCAAGTGCGAGGTGATTTGAGCCTAACTTCGCTTAGTGTGCACTGAAAATCAATTATTTTCCACCTTGGAGGGCGTTGGTGAACCTTGCTTCGCGGTTCGCCCAAGTCAGGCGTTGCGTGAGCATACCCGATTTTAACGTTGCAGTGCGTTAGTGATAGTACTCATCTGTATTCTGCCGGCTTCTTTCAGTAATTCATTACCATTTTCGTCCAAAATGACGGTAAACGGTAATCCGCCTTGCTGGTTACCCAGCACTTTTCCAAGTTCAGTGCCAGTCATGCCAGCAAGCACGATAGGGTAATTTACTGGTGTTTTCTGTAGAAATTGGTCGACGTTAGAAGGTGAATCAATTGCGATGCCGATTAGTTCGACATTTTGGGCCTGCAATTGAGGGTAAAGCTCGTCCAGCTCAGGCATTTCCTCTACACAGGGGGGGCACCAAGTGGCCCAAAAGTTGAGCACCACCACCTTGCCTTTCAATGCGCCCAAGTCGAGCGATCCACCTTGGGGGGTGTCAAAGGTGTAGCCACTAAGTGGGTAATCTGGCCCACTTTTCGGTTTCAAGCCGAAATAAAGGCCAATGGCCAAAGCGAGAACGGCAGTGATAATCGGGATCAATTTGTTTTTCATGGTGCTTCAATCAGGCGTATCAGGCCCGCTATGTCAGTTTGAAAAAGGGTTCCATCGGGTGCCTGCCGGTTAAGCAAGCCACGGCGTTGTACTGGGCTGGCCACGCCCAGCTGAAACCAGCGCTGTTTCCAGCGAAAGGCCACAGCGGGAAATGATTTGCCGGCCAGCAAGGCGTCTTCACAGGCGTCGAAATTGATGTTTTGGTTCAGTAACCAGTAATCCACTTCTTTTTCGTCATCGGCGAAGGCAATGAGGTGAACATCTGAATGTGCGCTGCCCGTGCCATTCACGGCTGCGCCATACACAATGGGCTCGAATTGCTGAATTCCTTGCATGAATTGGAGTGCAACTTCGCGCAATTCGTTCAATTCTCCGGGCTGGCTATCTGCTTGGAACAGCGCCTGATACGCGCGTACTTCGTCTTGAATGTCTTGATCTGAAGGGAGCCGTTCCCGAGGCACGCGCTGTTTCCCGAGCACGGCTTTCACGGCTTGGTTGCGTGCGGTGGCATAGTCTAGGCCTTCCTCGGCGATCAATCGGGCGGCGGTCATCGCAATTTCTATGCGAAGTTCGTCTTGCGGGGCGAAGAATTCTTCCATACCGGCAGTGTATCCAAATTCACAGGCACTACAATATGGGCTTGTTCTGAAAGGAAGAAAGAATGCACATCCACATTCTCGGGATTTGTGGCACCTTCATGGGCGGTGTGGCCCAGTTGGCCAAGTCTCTGGGCCACACCGTGACCGGTTGTGATGCCAATGTTTACCCACCCATGAGCACCCAGCTAACCCAAGCTGGTATAGAGCTGACCGAGGGCTTTGGTGTGGAGCAACTGAACATCAAGCCTGACTTGTGGGTGATCGGCAATGTGGTCTCCCGCGGCAATCCGCTGATGGAGGCAATTTTGAACCAAGGTTTGCCATATATCAGCGGGCCGCAGTGGGTGGGTGAGCACATTTTGCGGGGTCGCAAGGTGCTGGCAGTGGCGGGGACGCATGGCAAAACCAGCACCGGTTCCATGTTGGCCTGGGTGTTGCAGCAGGCGGGTTTGAATCCAGGCTTTCTCATTGGTGGTGTACCCGGTGGTTTTGGTGTGTCGGCCACCTTGGGGCAGGGTGACTGCTTTGTGATTGAAGCCGACGAATACGACACTGCGTTCTTCGACAAGCGTTCCAAGTTTGTGCATTACCGCCCCGTGGTGGCTGTGTTGAACAACCTGGAGTTTGACCACGCCGATATTTTCCCCGACCTTGCGGCAATTGAAATCCAGTTTCACCACTTGGTTCGCACCGTGCCGTCGGAAGGGCGGGTGGTTTGTCCTGCCAATACCGAATCACTGGAGCGCGTGCTGAAACGGGGTTGCTGGACACCAGTCGAGCGTTTTTCCGCCAATGGCGATGAAGCTCCTTGGCAAGCCCGCGTGTTGGGTGCCTCACGATTTGAAGTGTTGAAACACGGTGAAGTGAAAGGCCGGGTGGAATGGAATTGGTCCGGTTTGCACAATGTAAACAATGCCTTGGCTGTGATTGCCGCTGCGCATGCGGTGGGCGTGAAGTTAACGGATGCCTGCAAGGCCTTGAGCGAATTCCCTGGCGTAAAGCGTCGCATGGAATTGCGTGGCGAGGCCGCTGGCGTGAAGGTGTATGACGATTTTGCGCATCACCCCACAGCGATTGCCACCACCCTGGAGGGTGCAAAAGCCCGAATGACTGAAATTGCCGGCGAGGCAGGCAAGTCGACCGGAAAGTTAATCGCGCTGTTTGAGCCCCGTTCCAACACCATGAAAATGGGAACTCTTGCACAAGCCTTGCCAGCCTCTTTTGATGAAGCGCAGTCCGTCGTGTGCTACACCGCAGGTATTCAATGGAATGTGCGCGATACTCTGGGCAGCTTGGGCGACCGGCTGTTTACCAGCGATGATTTGAACGAAGTAATTGACCACGTCGTTTCCCTGGCGCAGCCGGGTGACTGGGTGGTGGCCATGAGCAATGGCTCATTTGGTGGTGTCCATCAAAAGTTGGTCGATGCCTTGGCCACACGGGTGCGGGTTTGACGCCCTTTACCCTCAGCAGCCCTGGCGGGTTTGCGCGCACCGCGGTCGTGGCCGACCTGGTGGTTTATCTGCATGGCTTTCGCTCATCGTCTCGATCTGTAAAGGCCCAGAAAATGATCGATTGTTTTGACCAGGCTGGTTTAAGCAGCCACTTGTGGGTGCCTGATTTGCCAGCCTCGCCCGCGCGGGCGATGGCGATGATCGAGCAGCACCTGGATGCGCGTTTGCAAAGCCAGCCCGATCTGTCGTTAACCTTCATTGGTAGTTCACTCGGAGGGTATTACGCCACGGTGCTGGGCGAACAGCATGTGCAGTCCACGGTGGTGCTGCTGAACCCCGCCATCAGGCCATATGATGATCTGCAGGATCAAATCGGCAAAAAGAAAGTTTATTTTTCCGACGAAGAAATTGAATTTGTTCCCGCTTATCTTGGTGATTTGAAGGCCATGGAGCAAACCAGCCTGACTGACCCATCGCGCTATTTTTTGGTGGCAGCCCGGGACGATGAAGTACTGAACTGTGACACCATGCTCGCGCGTTATCGCGGTGCGCATCAACTGCATTTGTTGGGTTCTGACCATGCCTTGAGCGATTTCAATGACATATTGCCCTTCGTGAAACTGGCCGTGGGTTTGCCATGAGCGTTGGTGTTGTATGGAGCGGGCATTGCCCGCCAAGCTGGCCTGTGTGGGCCCGAAACTGGGTAAGTACCCCCGGCTCGCTCACCCAGCGTTTGGTGCGCTTGGACAAGGGGTTTAAAGTAGAGCCTGTTGCACAAGGCAACGTGTTGATCAAACACGCGCCGAGTGTGAGGGGACTGGGTATGTCAGGGCAAATGATGCGGCAGCGACTGGTGCGTTTGCATGTGAACAATGTGCCTGTGGTGCTGGCCCAAACTCTGGTTGAAATGGACGGCCCGGTGAATGATTGGCATTTTTGGCGGGGCTTGGGCACCCGCTCATTGGGCACGGTGTTGTTTTCCGACCCGCAGGTAAAACGGGGCAAGCTTTATTTCGCGCGTTTGCCATTGCAGCAGCCCTGGGTGCAGCGTTTGTTGCCCCCAGAAATGAAAGCCGACATGAACCGGCTGGGCAGCGGTCGCGTTTGGTATGCCCGTTGCGCGCGCTTTACGCGCAAGCCCAACAGAACACCGTTGTGGGTGATGGAAGTCTTCCTGCCCCAACTTGAATATTACCTTTAGGACAGTTGATGAATTTGTATTACGAAGAGGCCGGAGCCTTCAAAGTGGGCCGAGTGCTTCAAGAGCAGGGCAACGCCTATCAGGTGGAAACCTTGCATGGCAAACGCACCAAGGTGAAATCCAACAGTGTGATGTTGAAGTTTGATGCGCTGGAATGTGCCGAATTCCACACGCAGGTGGAAGCCTTGGCCAAAGAAGTGGACACCGAGTTTTTGTGGGAATGTTCGCCTGAAGGCGAGTTTGATTTCACCGCAATGGCCCAGGAATATTTTGGTGAAAAGCCCACCGTGGTGCAGCAGGCGGCGACTCTTGCGGCTTTGCATGCTGCGCCTATTCATTTCCATCGCAAAGGCAAGGGCATGTACCGTGCGGCCCCACCTGAGATTTTGCAGGCCGCATTGGCGGGTCTGGAGAAAAAGCGCTTGGCAGCTGAGCAGCAACAAGCTTGGGCCGATGCCTTGGTGCGTCGAGAGCTGCCTGACGGTTTTGCGAAACAGGCCGCCACACTGCTGGTGCGGCCGGATAAAAACAGTGCCGAATACAAAGCCTTGATGTTGGCCTGCACGGAAGCGGGCCGGTCACCCGATGTGTTGTTGATTGAATGTGGTGCGTTTAGATCTGTGCATGAAATGATGCGCGCGCGTTTCGCGGCGGTGTATTTTCCAAAGGGGCCGGAAATTGATTTGCCTGCGCCTGAAGTGCCCGCCGAGTTGGCAGAGTTGCCCCTGGCCAATGTGCGCGCTTTTTCAATTGATGACATTTCAACCACGGAGATTGATGATGCATTCAGCGTCGTGTGGCTGGATGAAAAACGCGCGCGAATTGGCGTGCACATTGCGGCGCCTGCACTTCTGATTCCGCGCGGCAGTCCATACGATCGCGTGGCCCGAGAGCGCCTGTCCACGGTGTATGCGCCTGGTGACAAGATCACCATGTTGCCCGATCAGGTGGTTGAGCTGGCCACCTTGGCTGAAGGGCGCACTGTGCCATCGGTGAGTATTTACGTTGAAGTCAGCGTCGACACGGGTGAACTGATCAGTGAGCCCTACAGCACCATTGAGCAAGTGCCCATGGCCGCAAACCTGCGCCACAATCACCTGGATGCGGCGTTGTCCAAAGAGGTGCTGGAAGACCCCAATTTAAATGAACTTGAAGTGGTGGGCGAGTTTTTTCCTGCATTGAAAATGCTGTGGAAAAGTTCGTGCGTGTTGCGAATGGAGCGGGAGATTGCCCGCGGTCAGCCCGAGAAACACACGCGCATCGATTTCAATTTCTATGTGAGCGACGACGGTACCGTTGAAATTCAGCCACGCCGCCGCGATGCACCGCTGGATTTGCTGGTGGCCGAGTGGATGATTTACGTGAACCGTGAATGGGGTGGCATGCTGGACGAATGCAAGGTCACTGGCATTTACCGTGTACAGCCCCCCATGGGCCGTGTGCGAATGTCGACCCATGCCGCCCCGCACGTGGGTTTGGGCGTGCCGCAATATGCATGGAGCACCTCGCCATTGCGCCGCTATGTTGATTTGGTGAACCAGCAGCAATTGATTTCATTGCTTCGCCAGGAGCCACCGGTGTACACCGCAACCGATGCGGAATTGCTTTCCGCGGTGAATAGTTTTGATGTCACCTACAAAGCGTATGCCGAATTCCAGCAAAGCATGGAGCGTTACTGGTGCCTGCGCTGGATTCAGCAAAAGGGCCGCAAGCAGTTTGACGGTGTGGTGGTGAAAGACGAACTGGTGCGCCTGGACGACATTCCCCTGTTTGTTCGCCTCGTCGGTGTGACTTCGCCGGGCCGTGGCGTTCAGGTGGAGGTGGAGCTGGATCAAGTCGATGAGCTCACCTTGACTGTGTCCTGCAAACTGATCGCCTTGAAGAAGGGAACGCCTACACGTTTGCTCGATGATGATGAGGAGGAGGAGGACATTGAACTTCCGGAGGCGCCAGTGGCTGTGATTGAAGCGGGTGAGTCGGAAGGGCTGAGCTCCTCTGACGATGCAGTGGGAGGTGCTGCGGCTTGAACTCGCTGCACGCACCACTTGTTGAGATCAACCTGAAGAAGGCACTGGTGTTGTCGGTGTTTCTTCACGCCTTGTTGTTGCTGGTGCATTTCTCAAAACCGAAAGTGGATACCGCCTTCAGTCGTCCGCTTGAAGTGATTCTGGTGAATGCGCAGTCGCAGAAAACACCCAATGATGCCAAGGTGCTTGCGCAGGTTGCGCTGGATGGTGGCGGGCAAGCCGACAAGGGCCGAGCCACCACCTTGCCTGGGCAAGCCGATGACAATGTCAACCAGCGAGAACTCATTGCCAGCCAGGAGCGACTCAAAGAGCTCGAGGCTTTGCAACGTAATCTGGCAGGTGCGGAATTGCGCACCACGCCGCAAAATGAAGTGTTGGATACCCGTTCCGGCAATGATCCGAAAAGCCAACGGGCACTCGAAATCAAACGGTTGCAGGCGCAAATTGCCGACAACATCAAAAGCTACAACGAGCGTCCTCGCAAGCATTTTTTCTCGCCACGCACCTCGCCCTATGCCTTTGCCATTTACGAGGAAGCGTGGCGCGCCAAAGTAGAACAGGTGGGTAATGACAATTATCCCGATGAACTGAAGGGCCGCATTTACGGCAAGTTGAGGTTGACGGCCTATGTGCGCGCGGACGGCACGCTGGAAGATGTGGAGATAGACCGGTCATCTGGATCGGCTGTGTTGGACCGGGCCGCGTTGCGAATTTTAAGAATGTCGACACCCTTTCCGCCTTTTCCTTCGGAGATGCGACAAAAAGCCGATATTTTGGCGATTACCCGCACTTGGGTGTTCAGCCGCGACACGATCAGCACCGAGTACTAAGGGCATGGAGATTTATCGTTGAATGCATCAATTCGTCAGGCAAATCGCTACGTCGTGATTGGCAATCCGATCTCACACAGCATGTCGCCTTTCATTCATTCCGACTTTGCAGCACAGCTCGGCCTGACCTTGCAATATGAACGTTTGTTGGCACCTGTGGATGGTTTTTCGCAAACAGTGGCTGCCTTGCATGCAGCTGGCGTCAAAGGGGCGAATGTGACCGTGCCCTTTAAGCTGGATGCCTTCGCATTGACTGGCAACCCACCCAATTCGCTAACCCCGTCTGCCGAATTTGCGCAGGCCGTCAATACCTTGAAGTTCAATGCAGATGGCACTGTGCATGGGGACAACACAGATGGCGGTGGCTTGTGCCGCGATTTGAACCGACAGTTAAATACTCTGGGTTTGCACCTGGAGCAATGCCAGGTATTGATGATTGGCGCTGGTGGCGCAGCCAGTGGGTGCGTTGCAGCTTTTCAGCAAGCAGGCGTTCAGCACCTCACTGTGCTGAACCGAACTGCGGACAAAGCGCGTCAGTTGGCGCAGCGTGCGGAGGCCATCGACCTTCCGGCGGCGGGTGGCGGGCTGGATACTCCTCCAGCACATTTTGATTTGCCCGGTGCGCCTGTCGTGATTGTCAATGCCTCCTCAAGCAGTCTGAAAGGGGATGTGCCCGCACTTCACCCTGATTGGTATGCGCGTGCCGTGCTGGTGTACGACATGATGTACGCCGCTGAACCCACAGCGTTCATTCGCTCAATCAGCGCACTGGGTTTGCCGTGCAGCGACGGCTTGGGTATGTTGGTGTTTCAAGCCCAATTGGCCTTCGAGGTGTGGACCGGGCAGTCGCCCAATGCACTTGAAACTTTAACCAAAGTTCGGCAAGCCCTGCTTGCCAAAGCAAAACAACAATGAACATGGCGCGCAGAAAATCCTCTCCCGGTGGCAGCAAGCGTAAATTCAGTCTGAATCCATTGGTGTGGTTGTGGCGAATTTTCTTTTGGGGATTCTGTGCCGTCGTGTTGTTGCAGCTGTGGTATCTGGCGCAAATTGCGGTGTGGACGCATGTGAACCCCAGTAGCACCAGTTTCATGCAAACCCGTTTGGCTGAAATTCGCAAGACCGAACCCGGTTTTCAACTCAAGCATGAATGGGTGCCTTACGACAAAATTTCCCTGAATTTAAAGCGTGCCGTGATTGCAGCTGAGGACAGTGGTTTCATGACCCACAAAGGCGTGGAAATGGAGGCGATCCAACTGGCCATCAAGCGCAATGAGAGACGGGGCAGGGTGACACACGGCGGTTCCACCATTACCCAGCAATTGGCCAAGAACCTGTTTTTAACCAGCAAGCGAAGCTACATTCGCAAAGCTCAGGAATTGGTCATTGCCTTGATGATTGAAGCGCTTTGGGACAAACGCCGTATTCTGGAGGTGTACCTGAATGTGGTGGAGTGGGGCAATGGTGTGTATGGGGCGCAGGCGGGCGCGAAACATCACTTTGGTGTCAGCGCTGCACAACTGAGTAGCTATCAGGCCGCACGCATGGCGGGCATGTTGCCAGCGCCACGCTATTTTGACAAACGCAGAAACTCACCTTTCCTCGCTCGAAAAACAGGTACCCTTCAAAAGCGCATGTACCAAGTGACTGTGCCGAAGTGAGCGCATTTTGTTGGCAAACACTTTAGCCCAACAGGGTTTCCCACAGCTTCCGAATGGGCTTTCGCATCACCATCAACGCGGGGTCGCTGGTGCGTGATTTGTCATGCCCTGCCAGCCGCAAGGCGTGTTGCTTGGCCCGCAGTTGTCGGTAGGCATCTGCCACATAATTGGCAAGCTCAGCCGGCACCAGTCCCAGTTCCCCTGCTTTCTTCAACAGGGCAATGTTGCCTTTGTTCTTGGTCAGTTCAGGGTACTTGTTGGCAAAGCCCAATACCAAGGCTTGCACCATAAACTCCACATCGACCATGCCTCCCAAATCGTGTTTTACATCAAACAGCTCGGTGTGGTTGGGGTGTCCATCCAGCATTTTCTGGCGCATGGTAATCACTTCTTTTTTGACGTCATTCCAGTCGCGGGGCAGTTGCAAAATTTCTTCGCGAAGCGTTTCGAATTTTTTACCAATCTCAATATCACCCACGCAGAAACGGGCACGGGTCAGTGCCTGGTGTTCCCAAAACCAGGCGCCCACACCGCCTTCGCGGCGTTGATAATCTTCAAACGATTCCACACTGCTCACCAGCAAGCCTGCCTCGCCGTTGGGGCGCAAGCGAAAGTCAGTTTCGAACAAGGTACCCGCCGCGGTCTGTGTAGTCAGCCAGCGGTTCATGCGCTTGGCCAGCTGGGCATACAAATCGGGGGCGCGCTCATCCTCATCCTCAAACAGAAAGATCAGGTCCAGGTCGGAGGAGTAGCCCAACTCTTTGCCGCCGTGTTTGCCATAAGCGACCACCGCAAATCGTGGTTGTGCGCGGTGCCGTTTTGGCAGTTGCTCCCATGCACGTTCCAGAATGATTTCAAGCGTGCAATCTGCGAGTTCCGACAGCAGGTCGGACACATGTTCAACTGTCAGCAGATTCTCGAGGTCTTGGGTCAGTACCCTGAACAGTTGCGCATGGTGCTGCTCCCGAATCAGGTCCATTTGTCGTTCAAGGTCGGGTTGCCCGTCAGGCAGCTTGGCCTGGTCCAGCAAGTCTCGAAGTTGCTGCTTCCATTGCTTGAAGTCGGGCGGTGTCAGCAAAGTTCGGCTGTCCAGTAACTCATCAAGCAACAGCGGGTGTTTGATTAAAAAGTTGGCGGCCCAAGGGCTGGCCGCAAGCATTCGGCTGACCCGCATCCTGGCAATGGGGTATTCATCCAGCAAGCTGAGGTAGGCTCCGCGCCGCGACACGGTTTCAATCAGGTCGCAGCAGTAACGCCAGCAAGAGTCAGGCGCTGAAGACGCCCCCGCTGCCGCGAGCAACGTGGGCATCAAGCGGTCAACCCGTTCCCGGTGTGCGGTTGGCAAGGCCTGGTACCGGCTCGATTCGATCAGGTGCTGATAACGGTCTTGTGCCGCTTGTGGGTGGGTGAATCCCTGGGTTAAGGTGTCTGCCCATGGCAGTTCAAGACTGGGGGTTTCTTCGTCTTCCTGTTTGTCGCCAAATACCACATCAAAGTGGCTGGCCACGTAGTCCATGTGGCGGTTCAAGGCCTTCATGAAGTTGCCTGGGTCCTGGAATCCCATGGATCGCGCAATGCGCAGAACCTCGGTCGGGCTGGCAGGAAGGCGGTGAGTTTGGGCATCGTCTACATATTGCAGCCGGTGTTCAAGGTTGCGCAAAAAGCGATACGCCGCCACCATTTTGTCGTGATCGTCTTTGGTGATCAGTCCCAATTCAACGCACACTTCCAACACATCGACCGTGCGTCGCAATTGCAGTTTCGGTTCACGCCCCCCACGAATCAGCTGGAAAGCCTGAGCCGTGAATTCAATTTCACGAATGCCACCTCGCCCCAGTTTGACGTGCACAGAACCAGGGTGTTGGCTTTCCCGCTTGTTCACCTCGTTGCGAATTTGCACATGCAGTGCTCGCAAGGCGCGAATGGACCCGAAGTCCAGGTATTTGCGGAATACAAAGGGGCGGACAATATTGTTCAGGTTGTCCAGACTCTGTTGAAAAGCCGAATCTTGTGATGGGTCCACTGCCCAATTCACCACGCGGGCCTTGATCCAGGCGTAGCGCTCCCATTCGCGGCCCTGCACCACGAAGTATTCTTCCAGCATGTCCAGGCTCACCACCAGCGGGCCCGAATCGCCGTTGGGACGCAGCCGCATGTCAACCCGGAATACGAAGCCTTCGTCGGTTACTTCGGAAATAATCTTGATGACCCGTTTGCCAACCTGCGTAAAAAATTCGGCGTGAGACTGGGTTTTGCCGGTTGGGCCCCCCAGTGTCTCTCCATCCTGGTTGTACAAAAAAATCAGGTCGATATCACTGGAAGCATTCAACTCAAGGCCACCCAGTTTGCCCATCCCCACGACCATCATGCAATCGCCGTCGGCCGGTTCACCAAAACGCTCAGCCTGCATTTTGTGGCTGAACTTCAACGCAATTTGTACGGCGGCATCGGCCAGAAAGGACAAGGCCTCTGTCACTTCAAACAAATCGGCCTTGCCTTGCAGGTCGCGACGCATGATTTCAATCATGCTGCGCTGCCTAACCAGTCGAAGTTCGGCCATCAGGGCTTTTTCTTCGGTCAACTCCCGTGCCTTCTGAAGCCAGGTTTCAATGCAATTCAACAGGTGGTCTTCATCATGCTCGGTGCTGTCCCATTGTGGGAAACGGTGAAGCCAGCGTTTGGCATACTCGGAGTGCGTGGGCCAAACCTGATGATAGAAATCCAGTGGGTCGTTCATGCGTGTCGTTATAAAGGGAAGCTTGGTTCTACAATAGCGTACTACAGGTGTTGACGATTATTCGGGCGGTATTTCTTGCAGGAAGGAACAAACCAGGCACTGGTGCAACAAGTCAAGGGCAACCCCGCGCTTCGGCGTGCAGGGGCGGTGCTGTTTTGGGTGCTGATTGCGGTCTATACCCCCCTGTGCATAGCTTTGTTGACCATCAAGTGGTTGGTCTTGCCTGAAATCGACCGTTACCGTCCTGAAATTCAGCGGTACTTGCAAACCCAGACAGGCACTGCACTTGAAATTGGCCAAATTCAAGCCAGTTGGCGTGGTTTTGGTCCCTTGCTCGTGGTGCAAAATATTCGCTTGCCGCAAGCCAACGGTGAGCCTGGCTTCACTGCGGACCAAGTTCACCTCACCTGGTCTTTGCCCAGCATTCTCGCCTTCAATCCGCGCCTGAAAAACCTGGAAGTGCAATCGCCAGCGCTCAGTGTGGTGCGCAATTCACAGGGTGTCATTGAGGTGGCAGGCATACCCTTGATCGACGACGGCAGCCAGGGCAACCCCGGGCTGGACTGGTTGCTCGCCCAGCAGCGCGTGTTGCTGAAGAACGGCGTATTGAACTGGCAGGATGCCATGGGGCAATTCCCCGGCGCTCAAGCCATCGAGGCTGAACTGTTGCTGGAAAATGGTCTGAGCCGTCACGAGGCCGGCCTGACTTTCAAATTGCCTGTGCTGGCCCAGACGCCTGTGAATGTTCGTTTGAACTTCAAAACGCCTTTGCTGGAGCGTCAGTTGGGCGATGTGACCAAATGGAAAGGTAGTTTTTACCTGAGTGCCTTGGTGGATCAAAGCGAACCGCTTGAGTCAGTGTTCAAAACTTTCGGTCTGGATGTGGATCTTACCCAGCCGCAGGGAAAGTTATGGGTCGATTTTGAAGACGGTTTGGTGCAGCGTTCCTTGCTGGATGCCCGAATCGGTAAATTGCGCTTCTCCAATCCCGAGGTCGAGGCAATCCCCTTTGACATGACCAATACCAGCGCTTTGATTGAAGTGCAGGGTGAGCATGCCCTGTTTGAACCCAATGCGATTTCGGTCCGTCAACTGAAAGGCCAGATTGCTGGTCAAAAACAGTTCGGTCCGACGGATTTGTCGCTGAAAAAACTGGCAGGTGCAGATGGGGTGGATTGGGGCGTTCAGATCCAACAGCTGGATGCCGCCCAAGCGCAGGCAGTGGTGCTGGAATTGGGACCACATTTGGGGCAACGTCAGCGACTGGAACCCTTGAAGTCTTTCGAGGTGGCCGGAAGAATCAATCGTGTCGCACTGGATTGGCGCACCGCTGGCCATGCACCTCACGAGGAATCTGTCTCGTTCAAGTCCGATGTTGATTTCAGCAAGCTCACTGTGTTGTATCGCGATCCGTCACCCAAATCCAACGGACGAATCACCGGTTTCAAAAATCTTAGCGGTACATTCAAGGGTAGCGACTCTATCGGCGAATGGACCTTGGCAGGCAATGATTCTGAAATTTCACTGCCAGAAATATTCTCAGCAGAAACCCTGGCTTTTGATTCAATTGAGGGCCGCGGCGGCTGGAAGGATGTGTTTACTGCCAATCAGCCTGCCGAATTTTCAGTGGAACAGCTCAAAGTCAGCAATGCAGACCTGCAGGCCGAGGTCGCGGGCAGCTACCAGTTTCGTCGGGATGAATCGGATGTCATCGACATCAAGGGCTCTCTGCCGATGGCCAATATCGCGCGCGTGGCCAATTACCTGCCACTGGTGGTAGGTGCCAGTGCCCGCGAGTGGCTGACCGAGAACTTGAAAGCAGGCACTGCAAAAAATGGTCAGTTTGAACTGTCGGGGCGCTTGAGCGACTTCCCCTTTGCGGACCCAAAGCACCCGGGCGTGTTCAGGATCGAAGTGCCGTTTGAAAATGGTGAACTGACCTATGCACCAGGATGGCCAGGTATTCAAAAAGTGAACGGTAAAGCCTCGTTTGTTGGCAAACGCATGTTGATTGAAGCAGACCAAGCCGAAACCTCAGGCGTTGTTTTGAAAGGCGTTCAAGCCAGTATTGACAATCTGGATGCATGGGAACCTTTGTTGGAAATCAAAGGCGAAGGCCAGGGCGATTTGGGCAAAATGGTGGCTTTTGTGAATCAAAGCCCAGTGCGTGAAATATTGAACGAGGCCTTGATCAATGCCCAGGTGGAAGGCAATGCCAACCTCGATTTGCGTCTGAACATTCCGATTGCCGATCCTGAAAAAACACAGGTCAAGGGCGATCTGAAATTGAAAGGCAATTCCATCCGCGTGGTGCGTGGCATGCCGGTGGTCAGCAATGTAGACGGCGTTATCCAATTCTCCAACAAAGGTCTTTTCATCGATCAGTTGCTTGGCCAGGCCCTGGGGGGGGCTGTGGTGGTGAAAGGCACCACAGATGCCAATGGGCGCATGGAAATCAGGGCCAATGGCACTGCGCGAGCCAAGGGTTTGGCCCAGTATTTGAACCCCTTGAGTGAGCCTTACCTCGCTGGTAGCACGCCGTATTCGGTACTTGTGGCTACGCGCGAGAATGGCGTAGTCGTCGATGTGAACAGCCAATTGCAGGGTTTGGAAGTCAAGTTACCAGCCCCCTTCGCCAAAAAAGCAGATGCCCGATTGCCCTTCAAACTGAATCAAAGCGCTACAGCCCAGGGTGAGCGTTGGCAAGTGGATTTGGGTCCCGATGCGAAACCGCTGGCACAACTTCGTGCCATTGTGCTGGAGCAGGCGGGGCAAGCGGGTATTGATTCCATGCAGTTCGCCATCGGTGCGCCCCTGGCGGCCCCCACAGCAGGAATACAAGGCGACATTCGGGTGCCCGCCATTGATTTGGACACTTGGCGTACCATTTTTAATGACATTACCTCAGCCCCTGGAAACACGGGCTTGATGGGCGAGTTGATGGGTGACCCCTCCGCAGGCACCGACATCAAGTTAAAGGTAGGTATTCGTACCGAACGCCTGAATGTGGGCAGCAAATCCTTTGAAGGCGTGTCGGTGGCTGCCCGCACCGTGGAAAAAAGATGGCAGTTCGATGTGAAAGCCAAAGGCGTCGATGGTTATCTGTCCTGGGTTTCTGACAAACAGAGACCCGATGGCGCTGTGCTGGCTCGATTTAAAACGCTGGTCATTCCCAAAACGCTCGACAGTGATCTACGCGATTTGGTGGAGGAACCTGCCTCCAGTATTCCGGCACTGGACGTGCAGGTGGACAATTTCACTTTGAATGATTTGGTGTTGGGCAATCTGAAGCTCATCGCGGTCAATCAAACTCGGGAAGAGCAGGCGCGCGCGGCGCTGAGTCAGCGCCCGAAAGAATGGAAGCTCGAAGAGCTTCGTATCGAGAACCCTGAATCAATTACCCGGGCCAAGGGGGTTTGGCAGTACGGGGCAAACCTGAAGAATCAAAGAACCGATATTGAGGTGGATCAAACAGTCAAGAATGCTGGCGGCCTGTTAACGCGACTTGGCATGGCTGGCGTTTTTCAGGGTGGCGAAGGCACGCTGGTTGGACGTTTGCGCTGGAACGATGCACCCACGAATATTGATTACGGCAGTTTGAGTGGGCAATTCAAACTCCAGAGTACCAAAGGTCAGTTTTTGAAGGCAGATCCTGGTGTGGCCAAATTGCTGGGAGTACTTTCCTTGCAAAGTATTCCGCGTCGGTTCACGCTCGACTTCAAAGACGTGTTCTCGGAAGGCTTTGCCTACGACACCATGGAAGCCGATGTGGCTTTGAAAGAGGGCATCGCCAGTACCCAGAATTTCAAGATGACCGGACCCAGTGCCACTGTGTTGATGGATGGAAAACTGGACCTGGAAAGCGAAACCCAAAACCTGAATGTGGTTGTGTTGCCTGACCTGAACCCTGCGGGCGGTTCACTGATCTACTCTGTGATTGCGGCCAACCCGGCGGTGGGTATTGCATCATTGATTGCCGATTTCGTGCTGAAAGACCCACTGTCAAAAATATTCTCTTTTCAATACAAAGTAAGCGGCCCCTGGGTGGCCCCGGTCATTGAGCGTGTGCGCAAGGGCGATGCAGTCACCCCGCCCACCAACGACCCCAACACAAGGAATTAGCATGAGCCACTCCATGACCATCGCAAGTTTGCAAATGATTGCAACACCTGACCTTGAACGGAACCTGGACATTGCGCAGCGCCTGATCGGTCAGGCTGCCAAACAGGGCGCGCAAATGGTGCTGTTGCCAGAATACTTTTGCTTGATGGGCCACAAAGACACCGACAAGTTGGCGATCGCCGAAGCATACGGCCAAGGGCCAATCCAGCAATTCCTCGCCGATCAGGCCGTGGTGCGCAACGTCCACATTGTGGCGGGAACCCTTCCAATTGCCAGCGACGTAGAGGGTCGCGTTTTCAACACCACGCTGGTATTCAATCCGCAGGGCGAATGTACGGCCCGGTACGACAAAATTCACCTGTTCTGTTTTACCAAGGGGCAGGAAAGCTACGATGAAGCGCGTGTACTGCTGCCCGGGGCCACGCCAGTGGTCGCCGATGTGGAGGGCTTCAAAATAGGCTTGTCCGTGTGCTACGACCTTCGTTTTCCCGAACTTTACCGCGCCATGGGGCCTGTTGATTTGATCGTGATGCCCGCCGCATTTACCTACACCACGGGTCGAGCCCACTGGGAGGTGCTAATGCGGGCTCGTGCAATTGAAAACCAGTGTTATGTGCTGGCCTGCGGACAAGGCGGTGTGCATGAGAATGGGCGCCGCACCTGGGGTCATTCCATGTTGGTGAACCCCTGGGGCGAGGTCGAGAATGTGCTGCAAGAGGGGGAGGGGGTAGTGCTGGGTCAGCTTGACCCTGCTAAGATAGTTGATGTGCGAAACAGCCTGCCCGCGCTTACGCACCGCGTGCTTTAAAGGATTCAACATGAAAGTAGTAGACCCCGCCATTTCCAATCTCGCCATTGCCCAAAGCCTGTTGTGGACCCCCTACGGTATTGATGAAGGCCACATCCAGAAGGCCTTCGGTGAAATTTTCTCGCACAAGGTGGATTTCGCCGATCTGTATTTTCAGTACGGTTGCATTGAAGGTTGGTCGCTGGACGAAGGGATTGTTAAATCGGGCAGCTACAACATTGAACAGGGCGTAGGCGTGCGCGCTGTCAGCGGTGATAAAACAGCTTTTGCCTATTCCGACGACATTGCCTTCAAACCCATCTTGGCAGCGGCGAAGTCGGTGCGTGAAATTGCAAGCTTGGGCAAAACCGCCAATCGCAATCTGAAAACGGGTAAGGGCTTTGCTGGCGCTGAAAGCCGGGCACTCTACAGCCCCCTGAACCCGATTCCCACGCTGACATCGACAGAAAAAGTAGATCTGCTCAAGCGTCTTGAACAATTTGCACGCAAGCGCGACAAGCGCGTGAAGCAAGTGATGGCCAATATTGTGGGCGCCTATGATGTGGTATTGGTGGCTCGCAGTGATGGTGTACTCGCCGCGGATGTACGTCCTTTGGTTCGAATCAATGTCAGCGTAGTGGTAGAACAAAAAGGCCGTCGTGAGACAGGTTCGTCGGGGGCGGGCGGTCGTTATGATTTTGGTCATTTCAACGATGCATTCCTGATGCACCATGCTCACACCGCAGTGGACCAGGCCTTGATCAATCTGGAGGCTCGTCCTGCCCCCGCTGGTTCTCAAACCGTGGTGCTCGGCTCAGGTTGGCCTGGTATTTTGCTGCATGAGGCGATTGGCCACGGTCTGGAAGGCGACTTCAACCGAAAAGGCAGCAGTGCTTTTTCCGGCATGATTGGCCAGCGAGTGGCCGCCAAGGGGGTCACGATTGTTGATGACGGTACTTTGGCCAGCCGCCGGGGTTCCCTGAATATTGACGATGAAGGCAACAAAACCGAATGCACCACCCTGATTGAAGACGGTATTTTGAAAGGCTATATTCAAGACATTACGAATGCGCGCCTGATGAAAATGCCGGTGACTGGCAATGGTCGACGCGAGAGCTTTGCGCATTTGCCCATGCCCCGCATGACCAACACTTACATGTTGAACGGCGACAAAACGCCCGAGGAAATTATCGCCAGCGTAAAAGATGGCGTGTATGCCGTGAATTTTGGCGGTGGTCAGGTGGACATCACCAGTGGCAAGTTTGTGTTTTCAGCTTCGCTGGCCTACAAAATTGAAAACGGCAAAATCACCTACCCACTCAAGGGTGCAACCTTGATCGGCAACGGCCCAGAGTCGCTTACCAAAATTTCAATGGTTGGCAATGACATGGCGCTTGATGATGGCGTGGGCACTTGCGGTAAGGAAGGTCAAAGCGTACCTGTGGGTGTGGGTCAGCCCACCCTGCGCATTGATGGGCTGGTCATGGGCGGTACTCAGTAAACTAGCGTTGAAGCGCATAGGGGTCGATTGCGTCGTCTTGCGCCCATTCTGCATGCAAGGCAGCCAGATTGGCTCGGTCTTGGGGTTGTTGGCCTTGCAGCACCTCAGCATCACCCGTGATGTGGTAAAGCAAGCTGGTGTCAATGGCCTGCGCTTGTGGGAACACCATCCATGCTGTGTAGAAATTGTTGGCAAGCGGGATCAACTCTGCGGTTTGCCTCCTGATTTGCACGGCGAGGGTTCTTACTGCGTCCACCGTGGGTCGCTGTTGGGCTTGGGGAGGTGCTTGTGCAATATTCACTGGGTTCACTTGAATTGGGTTGATTCCGTTCATGCTCATGATTCATTGGTTGGAGTATTGAAATTGGACGCTTGAGTGAACTTCAGGTTCTCAAAGTTCCTTGTTTTTCAGTGGGATGCCAACCACAGCCATCGGCGACTTGTTAGAATTTGGCTTAGCGCGCTTGCACAGCGGCCATGAATTGATTACATTTAAAAGATGAACACGAATTTCGCGCACCCTTTTTATGCTTTTTTTGGCTTCTTTGCCTGGTTTGGGCAAGCGGCGGAAGAGGGTTGTGCGTAAAAACACATAGTTCAAACAGATCCCAAAACCGCCAGGCCTGAACTTCCTGGCGGTTTTTTTTTGAACCGACACTTTGAACAAAAAGCGCGCCAGCATTCAGGAGAATTGGCATGAACACGGTAACAGACGACTTGAGAATCAAAGAAATTAAAGAACTGATCACCCCTGCGGCCTTGATCGCAGACGTGCCCATTACCCCCGCAATTGCCGAAACAGTGGCAGGTTGCCGTGCGGCCCTCCACAAAATTCTGCATGGTGGTGACGATCGCTTGATCGTCGTAATGGGGCCCTGTTCCATCCATGATGTGAAGGCAGCGATGGAATACGCCAACAAGCTGAAGGTGTATCGCGAAAAATACGCAGAAGACCTGGAAATTGTGATGCGTGTCTATTTTGAGAAGCCGCGCACCACTGTGGGCTGGAAGGGGTTGATTAACGACCCCAATCTGGATGGCAGCTTTGAAATCAACAAAGGCCTGCGCATGGCGCGTGAAGTGCTTTTGAATATCAACAGCCTGGGTTTGCCAGCGGGAACTGAGTTCCTCGACATGATCACCCCACAGTACATCGCTGATTTGGTCAGTTGGGGTGCGATTGGTGCCCGCACCACTGAAAGCCAGATTCATCGTGAGTTGTCATCAGGTCTAAGCTGTCCGGTCGGTTTCAAGAATGGCACAGACGGCAACGTAAAAATTGCAGTGGATGCCATCAAGGCAGCGCAACACCCACATCACTTCCTGAGCGTAACCAAGGAGGGTCGCAGCGCGATTGTCAGTACCTCGGGCAACGAGGACTGCCACATTATTCTGCGTGGCGGGAAAGGCCCGAACTATGACGCAGCGTCAGTGGAGGCCGCGGCGGCCGACATTGGCAAGGCAGGCCTGGCCGCCCGAATCATGATTGATGCAAGTCATGGCAACAGCAGCAAGGTTCCCAAGAACCAGGTTGGGGTGTGCGAGAACATCGCTGAACAACTGGCCGCCGGCGATGCGCGCATCATGGGTGTCATGGTTGAAAGCCACTTGGTGGAAGGTCGCCAGGACCTTGAACCCGGCAAGCCTTTGACTTACGGCCAAAGCATCACCGATGGTTGCGTGGGCTGGGACGACAGCCTGCAAGTGCTGGAAACCTTGGCACAAGGTGTTCGCAAACGCAGGCTTGCACAGGTTGCTTAAGTAAAGCGCTCCAAGCCAGGTAAAAGCGATTGCTACAGGTACAATTAACCGCCTGTAGCAACCGTTTTACCCCAGGCGCCCCATGACCACCAAAGCGAAAAAAACCGAGAATTCCCAGTACCTTGGCAATGTAATTCGTATCAAGGGGGCGCGGCAGCACAATCTCAAAAACGTCGACATTGACATCAAGGCCGGTGAAATTACCGTGTTCACGGGTGTGTCGGGCAGTGGTAAAAGCTCATTGGTGTTCGATACCCTGTATGCAGAGGGTCAGCGTCGCTATGTCGAAACCTTTTCGCCTTATGCGCGCCAGTTTCTCGACCGCATGGACAAACCCGATGTAGATAGCATCGAAGGCGTCTTGCCTGCCATCGCAATTGACCAAGCCAACCCTGTGCGCACCTCCCGCAGCACCGTGGGCACCATGACCGAAATCAACGATCACCTGAAGTTGATTTACGCCCGCGCGGCTCATTTGCATTGCCGACAGTGTGGCCAGTGGGTACGTGAAGACACCGTGGCCACCATCAAACAATCGATACTGGACAAGGCCGCCGCACAGAACGACCCGCGTTTGGTGATTACATTCCCGGTGCGTGTACCCGCAAAATTTACGACTCAGGAAATTGAAGACTTCCTGAGCGCGCAAGGCTACACCCGTATTCACCGCGAAACGCCGATTAAAAAAGGCCGCAGCATCGTGGAGAAATTGCTGGATGTGGTGCAAGACCGTTTCCGCGTCGCGGGTGTTGAGGAAAGCCGCTTTAGTGACGCTGTGGCCAGCGCCTTGCACAGGGGCAAGGGCAAGGTGAATGTGTTTGCATTGCCTGACGAGGGCGATGACGAGCAACAGCCTTGGCGTTTTTCCGAGGGCCTGCATTGCGCCACTTGTGATCTGGATTATTCAAGCCCTTTGCCCAGCCACTTCAGCTTCAATTCACCCTTGGGTGCGTGTGACACCTGCCGCGGCTTTGGACGTGTCATCGGTATTGATTACGGATTGGTGGTTCCCGACGAAAACAAATCGCTGGAGGAGGGCGCGGTGAAGCCCTGGACCACGGAAAGTTTTAAAAGCTGCCAGAAAGACTTGGTGAAATTTGCCAAAAAACGCGGTATCGCCACCGACATCGCTTACAAACATTTGCCCGAAGAACACAAGCTGTGGGTGATTGAGGGCGATGCCAATTTTGATGGGAATTGGGACGGTCACTTGTTCTATGGTGTAGCCCGTTTTTTTGAATGGCTCGAAAGCCGTACCTACAAAATGCACGTGCGCGTGATGTTGTCCAAATATCGCAGTTACACCCCGTGTGGTGACTGCAACGGCGCGCGTCTGAAGCCCGATTCCCTGCTCTGGAAGTTGCCCAGCGATTCGGGCAAGCACAGCATTCATGAAATCATGCAAATGCCGCTGTTGAAGGTGGCGCAGCTGTTCAAAAACCTGCAACTGCCCGGTGCACTCGATGAAGCCAGTGACCTGGTGCTTCAGGAAATTCGTACCCGCCTGGGCTTCCTCATTCAAGTGGGTTTGGGTTATTTGACGCTGGACAGGCAAAGCAGAACCCTCAGTGGTGGTGAAGTACAGCGAATCAATCTGACCACGGCATTGGGTAGTTCGCTGGTGAATACCTTGTTTGTATTGGACGAACCCTCCGTTGGCTTGCATCCCCGCGATATTGCGCGCGTGGCGCAGGCCATGCAGCGTTTGAAAGAGGCAGGAAATACCTTGGTGGTGGTGGAGCACGACCCGCAATTGATGAACCAGGCTGACAGGCTCGTAGACATTGGCCCGGGCCCGGGTGAAGCGGGGGGCAATATTGTATTTGATGGCGCGCCCGCCAAAATCGCTCAGGCAAACTCGCTGACTGCCCGCTACTTGAAGGGTGAACTGAAGGTGGTGGAATACATCGAGCCGTTGGGCGATTCCACAGAGCACATTACTTTGACCGGTGTGCGCGCCAACAACTTGAAAAACCTCGATCTCAAACTGCCGCTCAACAGATTGGTGGTACTCACAGGTGTTTCAGGTTCAGGCAAAAGCACCTTGGTACAAGATGTACTGGTGCCCGCGATCAAGAAAATAAAAGGTGAGCCCACAGAGGCCCCCGGTGAGTTCGACTCCGTGGAGGGTGTTGAACTCATTTCCGAATTGGCATTTGTTGACCAAAGCCCAATCGGCAAAACAACGCGAAGCAACCCTGCCAGCTATGTGGGTGCGTTTGATGAACTGCGCAAACTGTTCTCCAAAACAAAAATTGCTGTAGAGCGGGATTACAAACCCGGCTTCTTCAGTTTCAACAGTGGCGATGGCCGCTGCCCCATGTGTGGTGGCAATGGTTTTGAACATGTTGAAATGCAGTTCTTGAGTGATGTTTATTTGCGCTGCGGCGAATGCAATGGCACACGCTATCGCCCGGAAGCGTTGGAAGTAACCCTGGAGCGCAAAGGACAAGTGTTGAACATGGCGCAGGTACTTGAACTGACCGTAGACCAGGCGCTTGATTTGTTTGAAAAAGACTCTGCGCTACTAAAAACACTACAACCGCTGGCACAGGTTGGGCTGAATTATTTGCGTTTGGGGCAGCCTGTACCCACGCTCAGCGGTGGCGAAGCACAACGACTCAAGTTGGCGGGTTTTCTGGCTAACCTGAAACCCACCGCCAGCGGTCAAAAAGTGGCCAAGCGAGGTGACCTGTTTGTGTTTGACGAGCCGACCACTGGTTTGCACTTTGACGATGTGGCCAAGTTGATGCGTTCGCTGCGTTTGTTGCAGGAAGCAGGGCACAGTGTGTTGATTGTTGAGCACAACCTGGATGTGATATGCGCCGCTGACTGGCTGATTGATCTTGGCCCCGAGGCGGGTGAGTACGGCGGTGAACTGGTGGCCCAAGGCACGCCAGAACAGCTTGCGAAGAACAAGGCCAGCCACACAGGCGTTGCGATCAAACAATACCTTGCGCAAACCAATCTGCTGCATGCTGCCGATTTAAACAAAGGCAGTGACAAAGGCAGTGATCACCTGGTGGCCGAGGCGGCGGCCCTGTACGGACTGGAGACCAAACACAACAAGCGCGGCCTGACTGACGGCATTGAAATTTTGCATGCGCGTGAGCACAACCTGAAAAATGTCAGCCTGACCATTCCACGGGAAAAGATGACTGTCATTACCGGGCCTTCCGGCAGCGGAAAATCCACCCTTGCGTTTGATATTTTGTTCAGCGAAGGCCAGCGCCGTTACCTTGAAAGCCTGAATGCCTACGCTCGACAGTTTGTGCAACCTGCAGCCAAGCCGGATGTGGATGCCATTTTTGGTATTCCCCCCACCGTGGCAATCGAGCAGCGCACCAGTCGGGGTGGCCGGAAAAGTACAGTCGCCACGGTGACCGAGGTGTACCACTTCCTGCGCCTCATGTTTGTGAAGTTGGGTATTCAGCATTGCCCCACGTGCGAAGTGCCCATTGCTCCGCAAAGCATGGACAGCATGCTGGCGCAAATCATGCAGCATTACAAAGGGCAGGAGATAACCCTGCTGGCACCACTGGTGCAGGGCCGCAAAGGCATTTACAACGAAATTGCAAAATGGGCCGTGGACCGCGGTTATGAGCGCTTGCGCGTGGACGGTGAGTATGTGCCCACCAACCCCTGGCCGAAGTTGGCCCGCTATCAGGAACACCACATCGAGGTGCCTGTGAAAACCCTGCTTGTGCAGGCCAAAACAGAAAAAGAATTGCGCGAGGTGCTGGTCCAAACGCTTGAGTTTGGCAAAGGCACAGTCATGGTTGAGGCACCTGGTAAAAAGGGTGAAGCGCCCACCATTCGGTTTTACTCCACCAAGCGGGCATGCCCGAGTTGCGCACGCAGCTTTCCCGAGCTCGACCCGCGCTTGTTCAGTTACAACAGCAAACATGGATGGTGTACCAGTTGCTTTGGCGTGGGTGAGGAGGTAGAGGGGTTTGATGCTGAAACCACAGGTGAAGAAGGCAAGTGGCTTTCTGAGCAAGACAAAAGTGCGGAAGACGGTGCCGAGAATGATGAGGGAACCTACCTACGCGAAAGCATGGTGTGTGGCTCCTGCAATGGTCAACGCCTAAACCCCACTGCGCTGGCTGTGAAGTTCAAGAACAGCAATATCGCCGAACTGGCTGATCAAACCGTCAGCGATGCTTTGCAGTGGGTGGACCAGCTCGAACTGGACGAACGCGAAACAGCGATTGCCAAAGACATTCGCATCGAAATGGCCGGGCGATTGAAGTTTTTGAAACAGGTGGGTCTTGATTACCTGCACCTGAACCGCAGCGCGCCTACTCTGAGTGGTGGTGAAGCACAGCGCATTCGCTTGGCCAGCCAGCTGGGCACCAACCTGCGCGGTGTGTGTTACGTGCTGGACGAACCCACCATTGGCCTACACACTCGTGACAACCACCGTCTGCTGGATGCGCTTGAAGAACTTCGGGCCAAGGGCAATACGCTGTTGGTGGTCGAGCACGATATTGACACCATGAAACGTGCTGACCGGTTGGTCGACATCGGTCCTGGTGCAGGCAAGCTGGGAGGCGAAATTATTTCTCAAGGCACGGTGGCCGAGGTTACAGCGGACAAAAACTCGCTGACAGGCCGCTATTTGAAAAATCCGATTCCGCATTTGCTACAGCCCAAGCGCCCGGTGGAAAAACTCACCCCCCGATTGAGCATTAAAGGGGCAAAACTGCACAACATCAACGGTTTAAATGTGGACATTCCGCTGGGACGTTTGGTCGCCATTACTGGTGTGTCAGGTAGCGGAAAATCGACTTTGGCGCGCGATATTTTATTGGCCAATATGCGCCAGTATGTGCTGAACCAAAACAAGAAAGGCAAACCCATGCACAACTGGTTTGCCTGCGATGCGATTGAAGGTGCTGATCAAGTAGCCCGTGTACTGGAGGTGGACCAAACTCCGATTGGCAAAACACCGCGCAGTTGCCCGGCCACTTACATTGGCTTTTGGAACCGAATTCGCAATGTGCTGGCTGACACCATCGAAGCCCGGATGCGAGGCTTTGCAGCCAACCGTTTCAGTTTCAATGCGGGGCCCGGCCGTTGCCCGGTGTGCGACGGCCAAGGCATGCAAACCATAGAGATGAACTTCCTGCCTGACGTGAAAGTGGTGTGTGAAGCCTGTCGCGGCAAACGATTCAACCCGGAAACCTTGCAAGTCACCTGGCGCGACAAAACCGCTGCGGAAATTTTGAACATGAGTTGTTCAGAGGCAGCGCCGTTTTTTGAAGCGCATCCGGCGATCGCGCAAGCCCTGCAACTGCTGAACGACGTTGGTTTGGGGTACCTGACTATTGGCCAGCCCAGCCCCACGCTGAGCGGTGGCGAGGCGCAGCGGATCAAGCTGGTGACCGAGCTGGTGAAAGTACGCGAAAACAAGGCGGGTATACAAATGAGCCCCCCGACCTTGTATGTGCTGGACGAACCCACGGTTGGCCTGCATATGAACGATGTGGAAAAGCTGATTGCCGTACTGCACAGGCTGGTGGATGCGGGCCACACGGTGGTGGTGATTGAACACGACCTTGACTTGATTGCCCAAGCCGATTGGGTGATCGACATGGGTCCCGAGGCTGGCATTGGCGGTGGGCAGTTGGTGGCACAGGGCAGCCCCCAAGACCTCGCCAAAGCGAAGGCAAAGAAGGCCGGGCACACAGGCGCGGCCTTGGCACAGTTTTACGCCAGTCGACACTGAATATCCCCCGTCTTAGGGGGAACTTTGCGAGGTTATTTGTTCCTCATCTGAGAGGGGGACATTTTCCCCGGCTTTTTTCCGGAATTTCAGGTTGGGGAACACATGACGATCAAAACCACTGGGGTGGGGAATTCTACTGCCCAGCATTCTGAAAACGTTGCTGCTGATAAAACGGTTAACTCTTCCTCGAATCAGTCCACAGAGACCGGGGAAGTGTCCAAGGCCGTATTGGAGGTTTGGAACAAACTTAGCGCCAGTCTTGTGAGGGATCCCGAGTCGCACTGGCAAGTCGCGCTGAGAAACGCAGACGAACTTTCACGTGAAGTATGTGGAAAAGACCTTCCGGCAGACTTGCGTCGCGACTTGTTGCTTAATCTCAAGTTACTGGAACAAACCTTGAGCAAGTTAAGAATCAGTCCGACCAGCGACATTCCTGATCCACAGGCCTGCATCAAAAACCACATGGCAGTGATGAAACTTAATGTGGTCACCGATGCGGACGACATGAAAAAATTTGCAAACCTCAAAGCCGGTTCTGCCAGCTGATTGGTACAGAAAGCGTGGAGTATTTGCAATGACTCAACCAATCGCAAGCGGTATGAAGGTGGTTAACCGACCAGCCCCCCCGGGCGCCTCTAAGCCAAACTCATCCGCTGGTGCTGCCATAAAGCCGTTGCTCAACCCGGATCTGGTGTGTACCCAATTGAATGCCAACTTTGGCAAGGTACCTGGCGAGCAACCTAATGTGATTGATCTGATCAGGCAATGTCATCAGGCGAATGGCGGTGGTGAAATCGCCGCGCCATTGAATGACATCATCGATGGATTGGCGCGAAAGGTGCAGGCGGAGTGTGGGCAAGATGCACGCGAAATCAAGTTAATTGTTCTCAAGTTTCTGGATCAAGCGGAAATTACCCCTCGACCCACTGAGCAACGGACTCGTGTCCGTTTTAAAGAAGAAATTGAATCTGAACCCACACCGACATCTAAATCTACACCCACATCTGCATCTACACCAGCGGCTCAGTCCACCACGACAGAGGTGGACGAGCCCGCCGAGGAGGCATCGAGAACCGTGCCAAGCTCGAGTTCCAGTTCCAGTGTATCCACGCCTGGCCTTTGGAGTTATCTGCAGGGTTTTTTCCGGGGCGAGTCGAGGCAACAGACCGCTCTTCGTGACATTCAGCAGGTTGCAATTAAATCGGGTGTAGCTGACCAGTTGATCCTGCACAAAAAAGAACTCGAGCATGCGCAGCGACAGGAGACGTTGAACCAAAAGATTGCTGAGGTCAACGATCAGGTTAAGGCCCTGCCGGATCTGGACGCATTTCAAACGGCATTGGCGGAAGCGGAGGCGTGTACCAAGTCACTGGCAGAGAATACCCATGCACTGAAGAAAAGTCTTGTTGATCAAGTTCGACGTGCCGATTTGCTCAATCGGAATCGAGTTAAATTAGCAACGGATCGATCCGAGACGAGAAAAGCAAGCCATCACACGAAACTTCAGTCTGAAATTGCCGAATCGGTTCAGAAAACTGTAGAACCTTTGCTTCAGCCTGAGGTAGAGCTGAATTCCGCGCGAGTCAATGCGCTTTCAGAAAGAATTGCCGCGCTGGAAGAGCTCGAGAGAGCCAAATTGCCAGAATTGCAAGCAAGGGCGCAAGAAGCAAACAACGCGCGTGAATTTGATCAGCTAAATGCCTTATTACATCAGCTCTCTGCGTGTGAGAAGCATATCGATGCCCTGAAAGATCAAAAGAGCAAGCTCGAAGAGTTACAAGACATCAATTCTGCCTCGGCAGTGGATCTTAAAGCCATTCGTGAACTCGATCTCCAATTCGGTGTGACTGGTAGCAGGGCAGATGCATTGCCTTTCAGTCTGCACATGCTGGGGAACGGGGTGAAGTCGGTCTCGGTCAGTGAGGGTTTCAGCCTGAATCAGGCGCTGGAATATGGACGTTCCGGAAGATCCAACAAGGCCATGTCAAGAGCGATCGCCCTGCGAACCCATCTTGCCGAGTTTGGATCCGACTTCAATGTTTTTGAGAATGCGAAGAACCCGGCAGTGGATACTATTCGAGGCGACCGACGATCTTCTCTAGTTGATCTCGGAGGTGCTTTACGCAACCCAGCCGGGGAGCGGGCTGAGAAAGTTCTGGATTTTCTCAGCACCGAGAAAGGCAGAAAATATGTTCACCGCCTAGCAGCCTGCAACGTGAGCGCAGCCGGTTTCAACGCAAAAACCTTGCGGCTTGATGCCCCCTCGCTGGCCTACAAGATTGAGTCAGGCTTTGGAGTGTTGAAAAAGCTGATGGTAGGACGCACGGGTGTTTATGCCCGAGACCCCGCTGAATATCTCGGAAAAAGATTGTCCGTACTGGGCCGTTTGTCAGCCACCCTACAGAATGAATTGTTCAGAGAGGGTAAACCGGTAAGGTTTGAACATGCACTTATTACGCCGCAACATGCGGTGGAGGCGGCTTCTTTGCTATTGGCGGCCCTGCCAAACGATCTCTTGACGGTCAATCATGAAGACGTGACGCGCTTCATGAGATCGGTTAAAGCGTTTGAGGATGAAATTTTAACTGCAGAGTACGAGGAAAGACCCGTGCATGCGGAAATGCAACTGGAAATCAAACAAGTACTCAGGGAATTTCACTCCCAGTCTGCGTCGTGGCTTGCGAGAAGAAATGCGCATGGCGCAGACGAGTCAAGTTTATCGGCCAGAAGAATTTCGGAGGACATTGCCGCCATTCGTAATCGTGGCGTACTTCGCAAGGCCTCTTCCTCCGTGGGGAGCTTTATTAATTTGTGCGGCGGTGCAGTTGTTCGCGAGGGTTGGTCAGCATTCAATCACTACTTGATGATGGTTAATCAAAAGGAGCGTTTGCGTCAACAATTTGACAAGCCCGAAAATGCTGCCGCTATAGCGAGTTTGAAGTATCAATTGCAATCGCTTGCTGATTCCGGGAATGAGTTGGACGCTGACAACGCTCGTGCCTTGGTCAAGTTTTTGAACGCGACCACAATGACGGTTGAGATGAAGGGGCAACTGAGTTCCAGTCTTAAGAGGATTCTTCTTTCGATGGGTGATTTTTTGCAGAACGCCTGGGAGCCGGTGTCTAAGGATCAAGCGCCACCCAGGGTGATTGGGCTTTCACCGAATCAAATCAGGGGCATGGCAAATTACGCCTCGACGAACTTGAGTAAGTTTGCATGGAATGTAAATACCGAAGCGCCAGTCCAGCTCGCAGGCTCTGTGTCGCCATCTGTATCTGTCAACACTCCGCCGCGCGACGGCAGCACCATGCCCGTTGCGTCAAATGAACAATGGATTTCCGATCTTTGGGGAGACGTACTCATTGAGCGGCCGGGTTCGAACTTCCCGCTTGCAAGACTCAAGAGCGATTACCTAGAATTCTTTGCAGCGAATTCTGAGGCAGGCAAGAATCTCGAGTCTTTGGATGAAATTGCGGTGTTCGCAGGCAAGAACCTTCGGGAAATTCCTTACTCGGCCTTCGAGAAAATGAGGCAATTCACACCCGCACTGATCAAGATACGCAGGGGAGGTGTACTGCAGAGCCAGTTAGCGCCGCTCCAATCACGCACATTACAGGATGTGTCAGGTAACCTGAATCGCTGTTGGTTAAGGGCCTCGTGGGGTGCTGCGGTGAACGCACTGTCCAAAGAAGATTTTGTGCGTCGAGTGGTTGGCGTGGCTGCATCCATGAAGACAGAGTTGGGCACATTGTGGCCATCCGCAAATGAGATCGGGGAGATTTACGATCAAGTGAAACGTGATCCAGCCAACGGCATGCAGAACAAAGCCTCGCTGGAGTACAAGCAGCGGGCCTTGATGATCAAGCTCATGGAGAAAGCCGAGGCCGGTTGGAGACAAGGCAAGACACTAGATACCTTGATGAAATTGAAGAACGCGGAAAATCCACAAACTGAGGGCGATTTTGGAATTCTGTTACTGAACGCACTGGGTATGCCCTTGATTATCCACAGGGGCTCAGACGCCATTCCCGATGTTTATTTACCGGATAACTTCCAGATGAGTCAGCACGGTCATCCAGACACTTGGCCAACCCTTCGATACGACGGAACCGGAGAATCGGGCCACTGGCAGTTTTATTCAAAACCAGCGAGCACCGGCTAATTTGACACCTCCGGAAATCAATCTCGGTGTTTAGCTTTTTTTCTGCCCGATTTTGCTTTCTTTGCCGGCAATCAAGTTGGCGATGTTTTGTTTGTGACGGTATATCAGCAAAGTCGACATGATCGTGATCGCCGCAGCTTGCCCGTTGATACCGAACAGCAGCACGTTGTAAAACACGGCAAACAAGCTGGCGATGAGCGCCGCCAGTGAGGAATAGCGAAAAAAGTAGGCGATCACGATCCAGGTAACCGCAGTGGCCAGGCCCAGTACCCAGTTCAGGCCAAGCAGCACGCCCAGCGCAGTGGCAACCCCTTTGCCGCCTTCAAACCTGAAGAACACTGGATACAGGTGGCCGATGAATGCCGCAAGTCCGATCCAGGCGATGTCAGTGCGGCTATAGCCAAGCTGATCTTGAAAATGGAAGGCCAGTGCCACGGCGAGTGTGCCTTTCAGGGCATCGCCCAACAGCGTGAGTACGGCTGCTTTCTTGTTGCCGCTTCGCAGCACATTGGTGGCACCAGGGTTCTTTGAGCCGTAGGTGCGTGGATCGGCCAGACCCACGAATTTGGAAACAACCACTGCGAATGAAATTGAACCAATCAAATAGGCGATCAGCAGGCCAGCGGCGAAATTAAGCAAAGGTGTCTCCTTGTTGTTGGGCTTTGGCGTCGATTTTAGCGACTTTTTGATCGTGGGTGGCTTTGATTGAGCAGGGTGTGCAGGTGTTCTTTGGCCACATGGGTGTAAATCTGGGTGGTGCCGATGTCGGCGTGCCCCAGGAGCAATTGCACCACGCGCAGGTCGGCGCCATGGTTGATCAAATGCGTGGCAAACGCATGCCGCAATACATGGGGGCTGACTGTGGTGTTGATCCCAGCAATCAACGCCAGGCGTTTGACGTTTTTCCAGAAGCCTTGGCGGGTCATTGGAGTGCCAAAGTGGGTTACGAATAAAAAGTCGCTGGTTTTCCCCTTCAACAACTCACCGCGGGCCTGCTGCAAATACAGCTGAATCGCCAGCCTTGCAGGCTCGCCCATGGGGACCAAGCGTTCTTTCTTGCCTTTGCCCAGCACTTTGACGGCACCAACATTCAGGTCCACTGCGCGCAAAGGCATATTCACCAGTTCACTGACCCGCAGGCCGCTCGCATACATGAATTCAAGCATTGCCTTGTCACGCTGCCCTGCAGCGTTGCTCAGGTCGGGTGCGGCCAGCAGGTCCAGCACTTGTTTCTCGCTCAGGGTTTTGGGAATTCGCAAACCGCGTTTGGCACTTTGCAGTTGGGCGCAGGGGTTGTCTTCACGTTGCTTGGTGGTGTTCAGCCACAGGTAGAAGCGTTTGTAACTGCTTAGCTTTCGATTCAGGCTGCTGGGTTTTAATTCCAGCAAATCATGAATGTGGTTTCGGAGGTGCTCATTGCTGACCTGCAAAAGGCTTTCACCGAATTGCTTCTCCAGCCAGTTTCCCAGTTGTTGCAAGTCGCTGCGGTAAGCCTGCAGTGTGGCTTTGGCCAACCCCTCCTCAAGCCACAAAGTGGTGCAGAATTCGTCGATGAGATCGGCATTGCTCTTCATTGTGGTGCTGGCAGCATGTAAAAATAAGGGTCATGATACCTTCAGTAGCACCAAGGAGTTCGTTTTATGTCGATCGCTGATCTTCGAAAAGATTACACGCAAGCCACGCTCGATGAGGCCGATGCCTTGGCCAATCCTTTCGACTTTTTCAAGCTTTGGTTTGATCAGGCTTTGAGTGCAGATTTGCCTGAACCCAACGCCATGACACTGGCTACGGTAAACGCTCAAGGGCGACCCTCGGCCCGTATCGTGTTGATCAAGGGGCTGGATGCGCGTGGCATTACGTTTTTTACCAATTATGAAAGTCGCAAGGGTCAGGAGCTGGCACAGAATCCGCACGCTGCGATTCTGTTTCACTGGACAGAACTGGAGCGTCAGGTTCGAATTGAGGGGCGGGTAGAGAAGTGCAGTCCCGAAGAGTCTGATGCGTATTACCTGTCGCGACCAGCCGGTAGCCGCCTGGGTGCCTGGGCTTCGCCACAAAGCAAGGTAATCGATTCCCGGGCGGTGCTTGAAGCCAGAGTGCGACAGGCTCAGGAAGAACAGCAGGGTGATCCGCAAACACGGCCCCCATTTTGGGGCGGTTATCGTCTGGTGCCCGATTTTTTTGAGTTTTGGCAGGGGCGGCCGTCGCGACTCCATGATCGCCTCGCCTATACCTTGCGCGGTGATTCATGGGCAATGTCCCGTCTTGCCCCCTAAAGGAATGAGTAAACCTGTTCATGGTCAATAGTAAAACTGGCAAAGCCACCACACCTCCACTGAAAGTACTCTTGGTCGACGAGGAACCAGGGCGGGCCGCCATACTGGAACGCGCCTTGCTTGATGCAGGTTATGTGCTGGTGTCCCGTCTCAGTTCCGCCGATCGTTTGGTTGAACATGTGGCGGTATCCCAGCCTGACATCGTGATTGTGGACATCGACTCACCCGATCGCGATTGCCTTGAGAACATGGCGGTGTTGTCACGCAGCAATCCGAAACCCGTCATTATGTTTTCAGATGAAGACAACGAGGACACGATTGCCAGTGCCATCAAGGCCGGCGTGAGTGCCTACGTGGCCGATGGCATGAACCCGGATCGAGTACGTCCAATCGTGCAGGTGGCCGTTGCCCGTTTTCGCGAATTTCAGGCACTAAAAAACGAGTTGCAGAAAACCCGTGATCAGCTTGCAGACCGCAAGTTGATCGACAAAGCCAAAGGCCTGTTGATGAAGCACCGCAATTTTAATGAAGACGAGGCCTACCACGCCATGCGCAAGCTGGCCATGGAGCGCAATCAACGTCTTGTGGATACGGCACGCAACGTCATTGAGGTGTTTGAAATGTTGGGTGGAGGTGGCGTGTAATGCAACAGGAAATTCGCATCGGCGTGATTGCGCTGACTGATTCTGCGCCGTTTGTGGTTGCCCAGAAAATGGGTTTCTTCGAGGCGCAGAGTTTGACTGTCGAGCTGGTCAAGCAGGCTTCTTGGGCGACGCTTCGCGACAAACTGGCCTATGGTGAAATTGATGCAGCACATATGCTTTCGCCCATGGCGATTGCCTTGCAATTGGGGCTGGGTGGTTCTCCCAGGAAGGAAGTGGTGGCACCACTCGTGTTGAATCGAAGCGGGAATGCGATAACCGTCAGCAAGTCTTTGGCAACTTTGATCTCTGGACTCATTGAGGGTGAAACACTAGGTTCAAAATTAAGGACCGCAAAATCCCGGGGAGAGCGAGCCATGGTGTTTGGCACTGTGTTCCCGTTTTCGATGCACACTTTGCAGCTTCGCCGCTGGCTGCGTTTGAATGATGTGGATCCGGATCAGGATGTACGTTTTGAAGTGGTTCCTCCTGTTCGAATGGTGGCCTCGCTTCAAGCGGGTTCGATTGATGCTTTTTGTGTGGGTGAACCCTACAACTCCTTGGCGGTGAATGAGGGGTTGGGCTCGATTGTGGCCACTTCGAACAGTTTGTGGCCCAAAGCGCCTGAAAAGGTTCTGGGATGTACCCGCTCATGGGCTAACCAGAATCCACAAGCCTTGAGCGGATTGTGCAGAGCGCTTCGGCAGGCGTGCGTCTGGCTGGAGGGAGGGGCTGATAACCGTAGAAAAGCTGCTGCTTGGCTCTCCACTTCGGATCACGTGAATTTGCCTGGCTCTGTGCTTGAAATGGCATTGCTGGCCACAATCAAGGGGGGGACTGATCCCTTTATTCAGTTTGATGGCACTGAGTTGACCCAAGATCAAGGCCCCATGTTTGAATCTCTGGTGGTCGAAACGCACGCCTTGGTCAATTCCACTCCGTTGGATGCAGTGCAGTTTTCAAGCGGCCTTAAGCCATTTGGTTTTTAGTGGATTGCATGGCAATGGCGCTGTGATTAAACTTAGGCAGTCAGTTAGCTCGAAGTTGGAGTGGAGTATGCGCAGTGCACGCGTCAAAGCCTTGGGGTGTCTTTGGATTCTTTGTCTGGGGCCTTTGTTTTCATATCCGAGTGCACAGGCAGCAAGCCGCACCGACATCGATCATGCAATTGTGCAGTTGGGCAAAACCGTGCCCAATATGAAGCTTGAGGTTGAGTTGACGAAAACATGGAGCAGAGCCTACGTGTCTGATCGGATCGAGGGTGCCTTGCTGACCATGGACCCCGACTTTTTAAACCGTCTGACACCTGACGGCGTGTTGTTCGTGATCGCGCACGAGTACGCTCACGTGCACTTGGAGCATCAGAAAAAGCTGGGCTTAAAGGCGATGGAACTGGCGGGCATGCCTACCCCCGATATGGCCTTTGATGCGATTGAACGCAACCCGGCGACCATGGAAAAACTGCATGCGATGAATCGCCAGTTTGAATTGGATGCTGATGAGGCAGCCACCAAATGGCTGGCCAGTTTGGGCGTTATTGCCTGCACCGAAGATGTGCTCAGAAGCATCGACGGCGCAGACATGATGATGCCAGTGGTTCCCTCCCACCCTGGCTACTACAGCCGCCGGGAGGTCATCTGCAGGAAGTAGAAATGTGCCTGATCACTCAAGCGATAAAATTTGCAGGGTTCAGGTTCATCGATCGGGCCAATGCCTCGAAACGCGGCTTTTCTGCGGCACCGACGTAACTGCCAACCAGTGCCGGGTAAATCTTCTTGAAGTCACTATCGCCTCGGGCTGCGTGTTCCAGCAAGGTCCAAGCGCACAGGTTTTTTTGTCTCTGGTTGAGCAGACCGGTGTCGTGAATTTGATTGTTCACCAAGTAGGTGGACAAGGCTCGCCGGGTGTTCACTTGAATCAATGGAATTTCCCGGTCAATCGCGTTGCAGTAAGACACGATTTGTCGGGTTTGTTGAGCCTTTAGTGTTTCACTTGCGATGGTCAGTGCTGCTTTTTTGGCGGGTCTTGCCTGCTCCTCCAGACTGACTTGACTGAGTGCCCTGGTCAATGAGCTGACTGGGCGTGGTGCGGTGGTGCGGCTATTGTCTGTGATGGTCATGGCTACAAATACTTAGGAATTGAAAGGACCACTTAGTAAATGTGCGGTCCTTTCAGTTCCGTGTTGCGCAATTTTTCATCAAACAGCCTGCGCTACCCACTCCACCCAATGTCGAACATCCACAGTGGCGTCACTCTCCAAATGCCCCAAGCAACCAATGTTGGCGGATGCGATGGCCTGTGGATTGCCTGCCATCAGGTTGGCCAATTTGCGTTTCTTCAGTTCTTTGGACAGTTCGGGTTGTAACACTGAATAAGTGCCTGCCGAGCCACAGCACAAATGGGAATCTGTAACCGCGGTCAGTTTGAAGCCCAATGTGGTCAGGACGTTTTCGACGACCCCCTTGATTTGTTGGCCGTGTTGCAAGGTGCAGGGCGGATGAAAGGCGATGCTGCCTGGAATTCGTTGTTGTTCAATGGCCGCTTTTACTTTCACACTGAGGCGGGCCAGGCCGTCCGCATTTTGTCGAGTGATGTACTCACCAATGTCCACCGTTTTCTCGCTGACCAGCCTGGCTTTGGCGGCGTATTCTGCGTCGTTCTCGAAGTGGTGCGCGTATTCACGGACCGTGACCCCGCAGCCAGAGGCGTTCATGACAAGCGCTTCAGCTTCGCCGTTTGCCAACAAGGAATACCATGCATCGATATTGGTTTTCATTTGCGCAAGACCGCCTGCATGGTCATTCAGGTGAAATTTCACAGCACCACAGCAGCCGGATTCCTGAACCACCATGCCTTGAACGCCCAGCGCATCCAGAATGACCGAAGTTGCTGAATCAATCGAAGGCATCATGGCAGGCTGCACACAGCCCTTGAGCAAAATGACTTTGCGTGTGTGTGCCGTGTTGGCGAATGGCAAGGTGGCGCGCTTGGCAGGCACTTTTTTCTTGATGCTTTCGGGAAGTATGCCGCGTACAGCTTTACCCAAGGCCATGCCCGCGTTGAACATGGGGCGGTTGGTCATCAGCATTTTCAGGCTCTCGCGAGTCAGCTTTTCTGACATGGGGCGCTCGACCCGCTCGTCCACAATCTTGCGGCCAATATCGATTAACTGGCCGTATTTCACACCTGATGGACAGGTGGTTTCGCAGTTGCGACAGGTGAGACAGCGGTCCAGGTGTTGCTGGGTTTTGCGGGTCACCTGTTTGCCTTCCAGAACTTGCTTGATCAAATAAATTCGACCGCGCGGGCTGTCCAGTTCATCGCCCAAAATTTGGTAGGTGGGACAAGTCGCGGTGCAAAAACCGCAATGCACGCACTTTCGCAAAATCGCGTCGGCTGTTTTGCCATCAGGGGTGTCTTTGATCCAGTCGGCGAGTTGGGTATCCATGGGCTCTGCTTACAAAATAGGTGACAGGCGGTTGATGCTGAAAACACCAGCCGGGTCGAATTGCTCTTTCAGGCGGCGCTGCAATTTGAGCATGACCGCATCCGGTTGCTGAAATGCATGCTGACGTGCGGCGGAGTTGGCAGTGCGGTACAGGGTGGCATGGCCACCAACGCGCTTTGCCATTGCCCGAATCTGATCCTCGGTGGTGCCCGAGTCTGCTCGGAACCAGCGCAAACCGCTGCCCCATTCATGGACACTTTGACCGTGCATCGCCAAATCCACGGTAGTGGGTGGCACTGCCAAACGCCACAAATCGCCTTCGCGCGTAAAGAATTCATGTTGCTGGTCACGCACACTGGTCCAGAAGGTTGTTGCTTGCTGCGTTTCCATTTCATGCCCACCCATGTTTTTCAGTGCGGCCTGAACAGCAGCACTGGCACCGCGCAGGCGAACCGTCAACTTGCCATTCTCAAAAAACGTGGCTGAAATTGGCAAGGGTTTGGACAGCCATTCATTGCTTTGCGAAATGGCCTTGTTGACATCCATCTCGAACTGCAGCGTGGCTTCCGCAGGAGCAACAGGCATGACCTTGATTGACAACTCAGTTGCAATGCCAAGTGTGCCCATGCTGCCGGGAATCAGTCGTGCCACGTCGTAACCCGCCACGTTTTTCATGACCACGCCGCCGAAGTGCAAAAGCTGGCCTTTGCCATCCAGCAATGTGCAGCCCAACACATAATCTTTCACGCCGCCCCGGCTTAAACGGGCCGGGCCAGCCAGGCCACTGGCAATTGCACCGCCGACAGTACCGCCTGTTCCCAATCGAGGGGGTTCAAATGCCAATTCCTGTTTTTGCGCAGCCAGTGCGGCTTCCACCTCAGCCAACAGTGTGCCTGGTTTCACGGTGATGACCAGTTCCGTGGGCTCATATTCCACAATGCCCGCCCATTGGCGCATGTCCACTTCCTCACCTTGAAGGGGGCCACCATAAAAATTCTTGGTGCCACCGCCCACTGGGCGAAGTTGCGTGTTGTTGCGTGCAGCAAGTTCAACCCGCTTGCACAGATCGTCGATAAAGTCGCTCATGGTCTCGTTCTTTTAAAAGCGGGGCAGGTCTGCGAAAGGCACTTGCCCACCGTGCACATGCATTCGGCCATATTCAGCACACCGGTGCAGGGTTGGAATGGCCTTGCCGGGGTTCAGCAAGCCCGGCTCATCGAAGGCTTTTTTCACTGCGAAAAACGCATCCAGTTCAGCGCGTGAGAACTGCACGCACATCTGGTTGATTTTCTCGATACCCACACCATGCTCACCGGTCACCGTGCCGCCCACTTCCACGCACAGTTCCAGAATTTCAGCGCCGAAATCTTCGGCGCGTTTGATTTCCTCAGGCTTGTTGGCATCAAACAAAATCAGGGGGTGCAAATTGCCGTCGCCCGCATGAAATACGTTGGCACACCGCATGTCGTACTTTTTCTCCATCTCGGTGATGGCATTGAGTACATCGGCCAAACGGCGGCGGGGAATGGTGCCGTCCATACAGTAATAATCGGGCGATACTCGGCCCGCCGCTGGAAATGCGTTTTTGCGGCCAGCCCAAAATTTCAGGCGTTCAGCTTCGCTTTGCGACACCTTGATGGCTGTTGCCCCACAGCCATTCAGCACGCGTGTCATTTCAGCAATTTCCTCGGCCACTTCTTCCGGGGTGCCATCGCTTTCAAGCAACAAAATGGCTTCCGCTTCAGTGTCGTAACCGGCTTTTACAAAAGGCTCCACCATTTGGCTGGCGCGTTTGTCCATCATCTCCAGCCCCGCTGGGATAATGCCGGCAGCAATCACGGCAGCCACCGCATTGCCTGCGTTGGCGACATCGTCGAAGCTGGCCATAATGACCTGTGCCAGTGCGGGTTTGGGCACCAGTTTTACGGTGACCTCAGTAACCACAGCCAGCATGCCTTCTGAGCCAATCACCAAATTCATTAACTCGAGGCCAGGCGCATCGGGTGCTTCGGAGCCGAACTCAACGATTTCGCCTTCAATGGTAATCGCGCGCACCTTCAGCACATTGTGTACCGTAAGGCCATACTTCAGGCAATGTACGCCGCCGCTGTTTTCGGCCACATTGCCGCCAATCGTGCAGGCAATTTGGCTAGAGGGGTCGGGTGCGTAGTACAGCTGGTGTTGGGCGACGGCTTCGGAAATGGCCAAGTTGCGAACACCGGGCTGCACGACGGCACTGCGGGATTGCACATCCACTTTCAGGATTTTGTTGAATTTTGCCATCCCCAACAAAATACCGTGTTTGTGGGGTTGCGCGCCGCCGGACAAACCTGTGCCGGCACCTCTGGCCACCACGGGTACGTTCAGTCGATTGGCCAGTTTCAGGATTTGAATCACCTGGTCTTCGGTTTCAGGCAGTGCCACTACCATGGGCAACTGGCGAAACAGGCTTAAACCATCGCATTCGTAAGGCTTGGTGTCTTCAACTTCGTGCAACACGGCGTGGGCGGGCAGAATCTGGTTCAGTCCTGCGATGACCTCTGCGCGTTGGGCAGCATTCAGTACAAAGTCTTCGGTGGGCGCATTCATAGGGGTACCTCTTTGACATCTTTTAAGAATACCTTTTTCGAGGTGATATGGTAATTGGTGCTTGCCCGAAGCAGTTTTGTTCGTAAGTCAAAACTGATTTGTGATTGGGGTTGTTTTGTGAACTCGGCGTGGGTTACATGGTTCGCACTGAACTAGTGATTTAAGAGCTGAACTTGAAGGGTCACCGCTGCCCGAAAACTTGGCATTTCGGCTTGTCGTCTTGAGTCTGCACTAAGCCAAGCCCTCCAAAAGTA
>VFQO010000222.1_pt1 | contig 71467 bp, 80 predicted proteins | sample 3512331 | NCBI WGS metagenome assembly VFQO01 (sample SAMN10412371, study PRJNA504923) | tailings metagenome | isolation source: Replicate 3 from Balatoc abandoned mine | place: Philippines: Itogon, Benguet | collected 2017-08-28 | reverse complement strand
TCATCGTCGTGTCGATCAAGGAAGCCCAGCCGCGCGGCAAGGTGAAGAAGGGCGATGTGCACCGCGCCGTCATCGTCCGCACCGCCAAAGATGTGCGCCGCGCCGATGGCTCGGTGATCCGTTTCGACAGCAATGCCGCCGTGCTCGTCAACAAGAACGAGGAGCCGATCGGCACGCGTATCTTTGGCCCGGTCGTCCGCGAACTGCGCGGCCGCGGCTATATGAAGATCATCAGCCTGGCACCGGAGGTTCTCTGACCATGGGTATGGCCAAGATCAAGAAGGGCGATACGGTTGTCATCCTGTCCGGCAAGGACAAGGGCAAGACCGGCGAAGTGACGCAGAGCCTGCCGAAGGACGGCAAGGTTGTCGTCGCGGGCGTCAACATCATCACGCGGCACCGCAAGCCGAGCCAGACCAACCCGCAGGGCGGTCTGGAACGCAAGGAAGCGCCGCTGCACGCGAGCAAGGTCGCGGTTGCCGATCCCAAGACCGGCAAGCCGACGCGCGTGCGTTTCGAAACCAAGGACGGCAAGAAGGTGCGAGTCGCCGTGAAGTCCGGGGAGACCATCAGTGGCTGACAATTACACCCCGCGCATGCGCAAGCGCTATGACGATGTGATCGTCAAGGCGATGACCGAGAAGTTCGGTTACAAAAATGCGATGGAAGTGCCGAAGATCGAAAAGATCACGCTCAACATGGGCGTCGGCGAAGCCACGCAGGACAAGAAGAAGGTCGAATCGGCAGCTGCTGAAATGGAGCTGATCGCCGGCCAGAAGCCTGTCGTGACCAAGGCCAAGAAGTCGATCGCCCAGTTCAAGCTGCGCGAAGGCATGCCGATCGGTTGCAAGGTCACCTTGCGCCGCGAACGCATGTACGAGTTTCTCGACCGCCTGATCACCATCGCAATGCCGCGCATCCGCGATTTTCGCGGCGTGTCGGCGACCAGCTTCGACGGTCGTGGCAATTATGCCATGGGCCTGAAAGAGCAGATCATCTTCCCCGAAATCAACTATGACCGCATCGACCAGGTGCGCGGCATGGATGTGATCGTGACCACCACGGCGCGCACGGATGACGAAGCCCGCGAACTGCTCAAGCTGTTCGGCTTTCCGTTCCCGATCGTTGCCGAAGAAAAGGCAGCCGCCTGATCCTTCGGGATCAGAGTGGCTCTTTCAAGAAGGAAAGAGAACTTAAGTCATGGCGAAACTGAGTTCGACGAACAAAAATGAGCGTCGCAAGCAGCTGGTGAAGAAATATGCCGGCCGCTATGCGAAGCTGAAGGCGATTGCGGCGGACACGTCGCTTGACGATGGCGAGCGTCTGATCGCGCGCCTCAAGATGGCGGAAATCCCGCGCAATGGTAACCCGACCCGCATCCGTAACCGGTGCGAGATGACGGGGCGCCCGCGCGCTTATTATCGCAAATTCCGGCTGTGCCGTATTCAGCTCCGCGATCTGGCCAACAAGGGCCTGATCCCCGGTGTTGTTAAGTCGAGCTGGTAAGGGACTGACAAGATGGCAATGACCGATCCTTTGGGTGATATGCTCACCCGCATCCGCAACGGCCAAACGGCGAAGAAGGACAGCGTCCTGACTCCTGCCTCGACCCTGCGCGTCCGCGTTCTCGATGTTCTGCAGCGCGAAGGCTATATCCGCGGCTACAGCGAAGAAGCGCTGGGTGCCAAGGGCGAGCACAAGGGCATCCGCATCGAGCTGAAATATTTCGAAGGGCAGCCGGCGATCCGCCATGTGGCGCGCGTTTCGAAGCCGGGCCGCCGCGTCTATTCGGGTTCGAAAGAACTGCCGATCGTGCGCAACGGCCTGGGCATCACCATCGTGTCGACCCCGCGCGGCGTCCTGTCGGATGCCGAGGCTCGCGAGCATAATGTCGGCGGCGAAGTGCTGGCGGAGGTGTTCTGATGTCGCGCATTGGTAAAAAAGCAGTCGCGATCCCCAGCGGTGTCACCGCTGCGATCGACGGCGGCCAGCTGTCGGTCAAGGGTCCCAAGGGCACCCTGGCGATGCCGCTGTCCGACAACATCACCTATGAAGTCGGCGAAGGCAGCATTTCGGTGCAGCCGGCGAACGGCAGCCGCGAAGCTCGCGCCTTTTGGGGCATGCAGCGCACGCTGGTCCAGAACCTGATCACGGGTGTGACCGAAGGCTTCACCAAGGTGCTGGAAATCACCGGTGTCGGCTATCGCGCCAACTCGCAGGGCAAAAATCTGAAGCTGCAGCTTGGCTACAGCCACGATGTCGATTTCGCGGTGCCGGAAGGCATCGAGATCAAGACGCCGGACAACACGACGATCGAGATCAGCGGCATCGACAAGCAGCAGGTCGGCCAGGTCGCGGCGGAAATCCGCCGCTGGCGCAAGCCGGAGCCCTACAAGGGCAAGGGCATCAAATATCGCGGCGAGTATATCTTCCGCAAAGAAGGCAAGAAGAAGTAAGCCATGGCACATCTTACCCCTTTCCAAAAACGCCGTCAGCGCGTCCGTACCGCCCTCCGTCAGCGCGCCGGTGGCCGTGCGCGCCTGTCGGTGCACCGTTCGGGTCGGCATATCTATGCCCAGCTTATCGATGACGCCGCCGGCCAGACGCTAGCTGCGGCTTCGACGCTGGACAAGGATGTCCGCGGCAAGACCGGCGCGACCACGGCAGCGGCTGCCGACGTCGGCAAGCGCCTCGCCGCTGCCGCCAAAAAGGCGGGTGTGACGCAGGTCGTGTTCGACCGCGGCGGTTTCCTGTTCCACGGGCGCATCAAGGCGCTGGCCGACGCGGCTCGCGAAGGCGGATTGGAGTTCTAATCATGGCAGACGAAGTACAGAACGTCGAAGGCGCTCCCGAAGCCGCTCCGACCACCGACGGTCAGGCTCCGCGCCGCGGCCGTGGCGGCGGCGCTGGCGGTCGCGATGGCAACCGTGGCGGTCGTGACGGCGGCCGTGGTCGCCGCGACGATCGTCGTCCGCGTGACGATGACGGCGGCGAAGAGCTGATCGAAAAGCTGGTCCACATCAACCGCGTGTCGAAAACCGTGAAGGGCGGCAAGCGCTTCGGTTTCGCGGCGCTCGTCGTCGTCGGCGACGGCAAGGGCCGCGCCGGTTTCGGTCATGGCAAGGCGCGCGAAGTGCCCGAAGCCATTTCGAAGGCGACCGCGGCGGCGAAGAAGTCGATGATCCGCGTGCCGCTGCGCGATGGCCGTACCCTGCACCATGATGGCCGCGGCCATTTCGGGGCTGGCCTCGTCACCGTTCGTTCGGCGCCTGCCGGGACCGGCATCATCGCCGGTGGCCCGATGCGCGCCGTGTTCGAATCGCTTGGCGTTGCCGATGTGGTGACCAAGTCGAACGGCACCTCGAACCCCTATAACATGATCCGCGCGACCTTCGAGGCGCTCGGCGAACAGACCAGTCCCAAGTCGGTCGCGCAGCGCCGCGGCAAGAAGGTGTCGGATCTGATCAAGCGCGGCGGTGCATCCGACCGCGCAGCCGAAGCCGAAGCGGCAGCGGTGACGGAGTAAGATCATGGCTGACAAGAAGATCAAGATTCGCCAGATCGGCTCGCCGATCCGTCGGCCGAGCAGCCAGCGCGCCATCCTGACCGGCCTCGGTCTGGGCAAGATGCACCGCGAGGTCGAACTGGTCGACACCCCCGAAGTGCGCGGCATGATCCGCAAGCTGCCGCACATGGTGGAAGTCGTCGAGGGCTAAACCGCGGTGAAGCTCTATCGCCTGTTGACCGGTCCCGACGACAGCGCCTTTTGCGCCCGCGTCGAAGGATTGCTCAACCGGGGATGGCAGCTCCACGGCAGCCCGTCGATCACCAGTGTCGATGGCCGCGGCTATGTCGCCCAGGCCATCGTGATGGAAAAGGCGGGGGACTATCCCGGCTTTCAGCCATCGAGTGAAATTGAACCGGACTGACGGTCTTTCTCCGGAAAGCAGCAGTCCATAGCGCGACCACAGCGAAAGCGAGTGCAACCATGACGATCAAACTTAACGAACTTCGTGACAACAACGGCGCCCGCAAGGGCCGCATGCGCGTCGGACGCGGCATCGGCTCGGGCAAGGGCAAGACCGCCGGCCGCGGCCAGAAGGGTCAAAAGGCCCGCAGCGGCGTTGCGATCAACGGCTTCGAGGGCGGCCAGATGCCGCTGCACATGCGTATCCCGAAGCGCGGCTTCAACAACATCTTTGGCAAGGACTTTGCGATCGTCAATCTGGGCATGATCCAGAAGCTGGTCGACGCGAAGAAGCTCGATGCCAAGGCTGTGGTGGACCACGCCGCATTGAAGGCCGCTGGCGTTGCCCGCGGCGGCAAGGACGGCGTCCGCCTCCTCGCCAAGGGCGAGTATAGCGCCAAGCTGAACTTTGCGGTCGCCGGCGCGTCGAAGGGCGCGATCGAAGCGGTCGAAAAGGCCGGCGGCAAGGTCGAGCTTCCCGAAGCCAAGCCCGAAGGCGACGGCAAGAAGGCGCAGCGCCGCGCCAAAGCCAAGGCCGAATAATTCGGACGAGGGGCGGTTCGCGAAACGGACCGCCCCTTGTTATTTGAGACTCTATGCTGCCGTTCGTGTCGCGCGAAGTCGAGACACCTGTCGGAATGGCGCCAGAGCGAAGGGCATCCCGACTTCGCCCGACACGAACGGGATAAAGGATCGGCCCTTTCCCCTTGCGCTTCGTGACCGGCGAACGCACATAGGCGCCGGGTCGCGGGGGGCGCGGTCCGGACTATCCGAGGAAAATACCCATGGCCTCTCGCGCCGACCAGCTTGCTTCCAATCTGAACTTCTCGAAATTCGGGCAGGCGACCGAACTCAAGAACCGCATCTGGTTCACGATCGGTGCGCTGATCGTCTTTCGCTTCCTGTCGTTCGTGCCGCTGCCGGGGGTCGACCCGGTCGCGCTGTCGACGCTGTACAGCCAGGCGGCTTCGGGCGGCGTCCTCGACATCTTCAACACCTTCTCGGGCGGCAGCCTGGAGCGCATGAGCATCATCGCGCTCGGCGTCATGCCCTATATTACCGCCTCGATCGTCGTGCAGTTGGCCGCAGCGCTGTCGCCCAGCCTCGCCGCGCTCAAGAAAGAGGGTGAGAGCGGGCGCAAGAAGCTCAATCAATATACCCGCTACGGCACCGTGTTCCTGACCGCGATCCAGGGCTATTTCATCGCTGTCGGCCTCGAAACGCTCGGCGCCAGCCAGGGCATCGCCGCGGTTGTCGATCCGGGCATGATGTTCCGCATCGGCGCCGTGATCAGCATCGTCGGCGGTACGCTGTTCCTGATGTGGCTCGGCGAACAGATCACCGCGCGCGGGATCGGCAACGGCGTGTCGCTGATCATCATGGCCGGCATTCTGGCCCAGCTGCCGCGCAGCTTTGCCCAGATGTTCACCCAGGTCCGCGAAGGATCGATGGGCGGCGGCACCGTGATCGCGGTGTTTGCCGGCGCGATCATCGTGATCGCGTTCATCGCCTTCATGGAGCGCGCCCAGCGCCGCGTGCTGGTCCAATATCCCAAGCGTGCGACGCAGCGCGGCGGGATGCAGGCCGACCGCAGCCACCTGCCGCTCAAGGTCAACACCGCGGGCGTCATTCCGCCGATCTTCGCCTCGTCGCTGCTGCTGATGCCGCTGACGATCACCCAGATGATGGGCAATAATGTCCAGGGCGATACCGCGACCGGCGATTTCCTGATCTCGCTCAACCAGTATCTGGCGCACGGCCAGCCGCTGTACATGGCGCTCTATGCCGCGGGCATCATCTTCTTCTGCTTCTTCTATGTCGCGGTCGTCTTCAACCCCGAAGAAACCGCCGACAATCTGAAGCGCCAGAACGGTTTCATTCCGGGCATCCGTCCCGGCAAGAACACCGCCGCCTATCTCGACCATGTGCTGACGCGCATCACCGTGCTCGGTGCGGCCTATCTGGCGGCGATCTGTCTGGTCCCCGAATATTTCATCGCCCAGTCGGGACTGCCCTTTGCGCTTGGCGGCACCAGCCTGCTGATTATCGTCAACGTGACGATCGACACGATCAGCCAGATTCAGAGCCACATGCTCGCGCATCAATATGGCGACCTCATCAAGAAGGCGAAATTGAAGGGCGGCGTTGCGCGGCGCTAAACGCCAAGCTACGGCAACTGCGACACGGCAGAGGCAACAGGGGCTTCCATGACGCTGAATATCATTTTGCTCGGTCCGCCGGGTGCGGGCAAGGGAACGCAGGCGTCGCGCCTCGAGGACGAGCATGGCATGGTTCAGCTGTCGACCGGCGACATGCTGCGCGCCGCGGTCAAGGCGGGGACGCCGATCGGGGTGCAGGCGAAGGCGGTGATGGATGCGGGCGAACTGGTGTCGGACGACATCGTCTCCGGCCTGATCGGCGAACGGCTGGACCAGCTGGGAGCCGAAACCTCGGTGATCTTCGACGGCTATCCCCGCACCGCGGCGCAGGCCGATGCGCTCGATACGATTTTGTCGGAACGCGGCCGTAAGCTCGACCATGTCATCGAACTGCTGGTCGAGGAAGACGCGCTGGTCGATCGCATCACCGGGCGCTTTTCGTGCGGCACTTGCGGCGCGGGCTACCACGACCGCTATAAGCTGCCGAAGGTCGCCGACACCTGCGACCAATGCGGCGGACACGACTTCAAGCGCCGTCCCGACGACAATGAGGAAACGGTGCGCACGCGCATGGCCGAATATCGCGCCAAGACCGCACCGATCCTGCCGATCTACGACGCGCGCGGGATCGTGACCCGCGTCGATGGCATGGCGCCGATCGATCAGGTCAACGACGCGATCGAGGCCGTCCTCTCGCCTGCGGCTTAGGGCAACATTTTCAGTAACGTCATTGCGAGCGTAGCGAAGCAATCCAGAGTAGCGTAAACCGCTCTGGATTGCTTCGCTGCGCTCACAATGACGAAGCCGGTTGGCGATAAGGGGGATGACGATGCGCCTGAAATCTTGTCTCGTTAAGGTCGCGCTGTTCGCCGCGGCATCTTTGGCCGTTCCAGCGCAAGCCAAGGTCGTCGATCAAAGCGAGGCGGGGTTCACGGTCGCGCACACCGCGCAGGTTGCCGCGGCCCCGGCCGATGTATGGAAAATGCTCCGCATGCCGCAAAACTGGTGGTCGAAGGAGCATAGCTGGTCGGGCGACGGCGCGAACTTCTGGCTCGATTCGCAGGCGGGCGGCTGTTTCTGCGAAAAATTGCCCGACACCGGTGCCGGGGTTGGCAGTGTTCAACATGCGCGCGTCCTGTTTTCGAAGCCGGGGCAGATGCTGCGTCTGTCGGGCGCCTTCGGTCCGCTTCAGGGCGAAGCGCTGAACGGCACGCTGACGATCCAGATCAAGGAAACCCCGACCGGCAGTGCGCTGCGCTTCGACTATGTCGTCGGCGGCTATATGCGCTTCAAGGTCGCCGATATAGCTCCCGCGGTCGACAAGGTGATCGGCGAACAATTGCTGGGGCTCGCGAATGCGCTCGGCGGCGCCTTGCCACCGAGCCGCGAGGAAAAGGCGGCAGCGTCGGCCGAAAAGCCCGCGGCCGAAGCGCCTCCCGCGAAGGAAGAGCCGGGTCTCGATGCGGCGGTCGCCGACCTGGTCGAGGATGCACCAAAGGGCGAGCCCGAAGCGCGTTGAGGTTAAACCCGCCATCATTCAATCGTCATCCCGGCCTTCGCCGGCATGACGGAAGTGGATGGTTTAAGCGTCCGGCGTCCCGCGCAATTTCGCCAGCGCCGCGAACGGCCCGGCGGCGTCTTCGCTGAGCACGCCTTTTTCGGCGAGGATGCGATCGGCGTCGGGGTGGCGCGGGAATGGATCGAGCGCCAGCGACAGCGTCTGCACCGCCGCTTCGCCCAGATCGACGCGGTCGCCCTCGAGCGGCAGCAGGTCGCAATCCTCGCTGCTGATCTCGATCTCCTCGTCGGCATCGACCGGGGCATCGATGTCGCGCAGAAAGCGCAGGTCGAACGGCTCGTTCAGCGTCGCGGGAACCGGCAGCCCGGTTGCGGCGCATGGTTGGACGACGCGCGCCTGCACCGCGCCCTTCGCCCCGATCCCGCCGGCAACGGCGCGCACCTCGGCGGTCAAGGCAAAGCGATCGACCGCGATCAGGCCGAGCCGTTTGGCGATCGCCGCCCGCGCGTCGGCATCGGCCTCGGCCGCTATGTCGCGGCCCTGCGCCGCATCCGACACGGTCAGGATGAGCGAAAATTCGGGTGCCGCGCTCAAACCGGCGCTCCGGGCAGCCGGTCGGCGGCGATGAGGGTCGACACCGGCGTGGCCGCGAGCGCCGCGCGCAGCTTGCCGACTTCGGCCATGACATGCGCGAGGCCCGCCGCATCGGGCTCGTTGCCGCGCCACAGGTTACGGATCAGCGCGGCGCGCAGCTCGTCCGACCCGTCGGCGGCGCGATAGACGCCGAGCCGCCCGCCGAGCGCGCCGACCATTCGCCCGATCTGCTTGCCGACCACCATGTCGCCGAAACCGATCTGACGCATCTGGCCGTCCATGTCGGTGACGAACAATTCGGTCAGCTCGACCCCGGCGCGCATCGCCGCGGGGTCGTCGTCGATGCGATGAAGGACAAGCGCGAGCACTAGGCTGACCATGTCGAAGCGGCCGTCGAGCGTGTCGGGGACGCCGCCCACCGCATACCAGTGCGGGGCGCGCGCGGTCGCAACGACGGCGTTCCACAGCGGGCGGCGCGCCTCGCGTGGGTCGGGCGCAGAGCGAAAGAGGTTGCGAAGCGAGAACATGCGCCCCGCTTAGGCGCAATCGGCGCCGCGGAAAAGGGGTGGCAGTGCGCTGCGCCGGTCAGCTTGCAGCAAGCTATGCGGCGCCACAAGCGGCTTGTGCCTTCTGTCCGCTTGCGGTTAAGAGGCGCGGGAGCGAGCGCCGAGCGCTGTGACAAGCCGCAACAGGCGCAACGGAGATTATAGATGCCGAATTCCAACTTTTCCTTTGCCGCTCCGCGCGCGCGCCTGATCGCCCTTGGCCTAGTCGTCGCGGTGGCGACCAGCGGCTGCGCGCAGCTCAAGGGTCGGCAGGGCTACATCGTCGATCCGCTGCTGACCAGCGCGATCACTCCGGGCGTCGACAATCGCGAATCGGTGGAAAAGACGCTCGGCCGCCCGACCTTCGTCGGCCAGTTCAGCGACAATGAATATTATTATGTCTCGCGCGAGACGCGCCAGCTCGCCTTTGCCAAGCCGCGCCCGGTCGATCAGCAGGTGCTGCGCGTCCGTTTCGACGCCGCGGGCAATGTCGCTGCGGTCGATCGCACCGGGCTGGAACTGGTGAGCAAGATCAGCCCCGAAGGCGATAAGACCCCGACGCTGGGCCGCGAGCGCAGCTTCTTCGAGGATATTTTCGGCAATATCGGCGCCGTCGGTGCCCCGGGTGCGAGCGCGCCGACCGGGCAGTAAGATCATCGTCGCCCCGCCTCGGCGGGGACGACGATGTCGCTATTGTGCGATCCCGCCCGCCGCCAGCACCGCCAGCGTCACCAGATCCGACGCCGGCGACGCCATCGTCGCGACCTGAACCGGATGTTCCATGCCGACCAGCATCGGGCCGATAACCGCACCGCCGCCCAGCTCGCGCATCAGCTTCGCCGACAGGTTCGCCGATTGCAGCCCGGGCATGACCAGCACATTGGCCGGGCCTGACAGGCGGCAGAACGGATAGTTCGCCATCACCTTGGGATTGAGCGCGACGTCGGGCGACATTTCGCCTTCATATTCGAACGCCGGTTTCCGGGCGTCGAGGATCGCCACCGCATCGCGGATATTGTCGAGCCAGCTGCCCGGCGGATTGCCAAAGGTCGAATAGGACAGGAACGCAACGCGCGGTTCATGCCCCATCCGCCGTGCGACCTGCGCCGTGCGTTCGGCGATGTCGGCGAGCATTTCGGCGGTCGGGCGTTCGTTGACCGTGGTGTCGGACATGAAGATCGTCTGATGCTGGCCGACCAGCACATGGATGCCGAACGGCGTCTTGCCCTCGGCATGGTCGATCACCCGGCGCACTTCGCGCATCGTTTGCGAATAGGTGCGGGTGACCCCGGTGATCATCGCATCGCCCAGCCCGAGCTTGAGCAGCAGCGAGCCAAAGATGTTGCGGTCGCGGTTGACCATCCGTTCGACGTCGCGGCGCAGGTAGCCGCGCCGCTGCAGCCGCTCGTAGAGAATCTCGACCATCTGCGGGACGTGCGGCGAATTGACGCTGTTGTGGACCTCGTAACTTTCGGGATCGGCAACCCCCATGTCCTTCAGCTTGTCGCGCAGCCCTTCGCGCCCGACCAGCACCGGCGTGCCATAGCCGCCGTCGCGGAACTGGATCGCGGCGCGCAGCACCACCTCTTCCTCGCCCTCGGCAAAGACGACGCGTTTGGGATTGGCGCGCGCTGCTTCATAGGCAAGCGTCAGCACCGATGTTGTCGGGTTGAGCCGCGCGCGCAGCGAGGTACGATATTCGTTCAGATCGGCGATCGGCCGCTGCGCGACGCCGGTTTCCATCGCGGCCTTGGCCACCGCGGCGGGGACGATCTCCATCAACCGCGGGTCGAAGGGCGAAGGGATGATATATTCGGGGCCAAAGCTCGAGGCGCGCCCGCCATAGGCCGCGGCGACTTCCTCGGGCACCTGCTGGCGCGCCAGGTCGGCAATCGCATAGGCAGCGGCGATCTTCATCTCCTCGTTGATCGCGGTCGCGCGCACGTCGAGCGCGCCGCGGAAGATGAAGGGGAAGCACAGGACATTGTTAACCTGGTTCGGAAAATCGGAGCGACCGGTGGCAATGATCGCGTCAGGTCTTGCTGCACGGGCATCCGGCGGCGAAATTTCGGGGTCGGGGTTCGCCATCGCAAAGATGATCGGCGCCGGCGCCATGTCCTTGACCATTTCGGGCTTCAGCGCGCCCGCCGCCGACAGGCCGAGGAAGACGTCGGCACCGACGAGTGCTTCGGTCAGGTCGCGCGCCTCGGTCGGCACCGCATGCGCCGACTTCCACTGGTCCATGCCCTCGGTCCGGCCCTGCCAGATCGTGCCCTTGCGGTCGCACATGATGACATTTTCGTGGCGCACCCCCATCGACTTGATCAGCGACGTACAGGCGATCGCGGCGGCGCCTGCGCCGTTGACGACGACCTTCACCGTCGAAAGATCGCGCCCGGTCAGGTAACAGGCGTTGATCAGCCCGGCGGCGGTGATGATCGCGGTGCCATGCTGGTCGTCATGGAACACCGGGATGTTCATTTTCTCTTTCAGCGCCGCTTCGATGATGAAGCAGTTCGGTGCCGCAATATCTTCCAGATTGATGCCGCCGAAGCTCGGTTCGAGCAATTCGACCGCTTCGATGAAGCGCTGCGGATCTTCGGTCGCCACCTCGAGGTCGATCGAATCGACATCGGCGAAGCGCTTGAACAGCACCGCCTTGCCCTCCATCACCGGCTTCGAAGCCAGCGCGCCAAGATTGCCGAGGCCCAGGATCGCGGTGCCGTTGGAAATCACCGCGACCAGATTGCCCTTGATCGTATAATCATACGCCTTGGCCGGGTCTTCGGCGATCGCCAGCACCGGGACGGCGACGCCGGGCGAATAGGCAAGCGACAGGTCGCGCTGGGTCGCCATCGGCTTCGAAGCGACGATCTCGATTTTGCCGGGCCGGCCATATTCATGGTAAAGCAGGGCCTCGCGGTCCGAAAACTGCACCTTGCTGCCGCTGTCCATCATCGATCCCCTATCCATATTCATCAGACGCGCGCCCGAACCCTTTCCCTAACGTCGCGGGCAGCGATTGTAACCCCGCCAATGACATCGAGCGCGGTCCGCCCAGCGCGCGTCGCTCCGTCGTCATCCGGGATGGCGTGTGGGAGGACGAAGATGACGAATGTCTGGAACCGACCGGTAGCGGTCATAAAGCCCTCTCCCCTTGGGAGAGGGTTGGGTGAGGGTGTCGGAGGTTGGTTTTCGTACTGGACGGTGATCCCCTCACCCAACTTCGGCTAGGTTGCTGCGCAACCAAGCCTGCGTATCCCTCTCCCGACGGGAGAGGGGAAAGGCAGCTCCTCACCCCAAAGCCGCCATTCCGCCCTCACCCCCACCCCAAAGCCGCCATTACGCGCACGCCCCCACCGCGACCTTGCCATGCCGCCGCCAATCACTAAGCAGGGTCCGATGCCCGCAACCGCTCCCAAACCCGCGAACAGCAACAGCGCCGCCCCTGCCGCGACGCCGATGATGGCGCAATATTGGGCGCTCAAGGAACAGGCGGGCGACTGTCTGCTGTTCTACCGAATGGGCGACTTTTTCGAGCTGTTCTTCGACGATGCCAAGGCGGCGGCGGCGACGCTCGACATCGCGCTGACGTCGCGCGGTGAACATGACGGGCAGCCGGTGGCGATGTGCGGGGTGCCGGTCCACGCCGCCGAATCCTATCTCGCGCGGCTGATCCGCGCGGGGCACCGCGTTGCGATCGCCGAACAGGTCGAAACCCCCGCCGAGGCGAAGGCGCGCGGCGGGTCGAAGGCGCTTGTCGCGCGCGCCATCGTGCGCTTCGTCACCGCGGGGACGCTGACCGAGGAAAGCCTGCTCGAGGGGCGCAGCGCCAACCGCCTCGCGGCACTGGCCGAAATCGGCGGCGCGGGCGAGGTCGCGATCGCCGCCGCCGATATTTCGACCGGGCGGTTCGAGGTCGTCGCGGTGCGGCCCGAGGCGGTCGATGCCGAACTGGCGCGGCTTGCACCGTCGGAATTGCTGATCAGCGAAAGCGCGGGCGAGCTACCGCTATCGTCGGCGCGTCAGCTCGTGCGGCGACCGCCAACCGACTTTTCCAGCACCACGGCGCAGAAACGACTCGAAGCCTTCTTCGGCGTCCAGACCCTCGACGGTTTCGGGACATTCTCGCGCGGTGAGGTGGCGGCGATGGGGGCGCTTGTCGCCTATCTCGACCATGTCGGCACCGGCGCTCCGACCTTCCTCCAGCCGCCGCTGCGCTTGTCCGCCTCGGGGCGGATGGCGATCGACGCGGCGACGCGCGAAAGCCTCGAACTGGTCCGCACGATGACCGGGACGCGCGACGGCAGCCTGCTCGGCACCATCGACCGCACCGTGACGGCGGCGGGCGCGCGCCTGCTCGCCGATGATCTCGCCAGCCCGCTGACCGACAAGGCGGCGATCCTCGACCGGCTCGACCTGGTCGATGGCCTGGCGCGCGATGCCTTGTGGCGCGGCGATCTGCGCGCCGCGCTCCGCGCGCTGCCCGACGCCGGGCGTGCGCTCGGTCGCCTTGTCGCGGGGCGCGGTGGGCCGCGCGATCTGGCGCAGCTGCGCGATGCGCTCGGCGGCGCGCGGCTGCTGCGCGAGCGTCTCGCGCGCCGCGCCGACCCGCCGCCCTTGCTCGCGCGCCTGCTTCCGGCGCTCGATGGCCACGGCGCGCTGGTCGACGAACTCACCCGCGCGCTGATCGACACTCCGCCGGTCGATGCCGCGCAGGGCGGCTACATCGCCGAGGGCTATGATCATGCCCTCGACGCGCTGCGCGAAACCGCGCGCGACGGGCGCAAAGCGATCGCACAGCTCGAGGCGGGGTATCGCGACCGCACCGGCATCGCCTCGCTCAAGATCCGCCACAACGGCGTGCTCGGCTACCATGTCGAGGTGCCCGCGAAGCACGCCGATACGCTGATGGCGCCCGATTCGGACTTCACCCATCGCCAGACGCTCGCGGGGGTGGTGCGCTTCAACTCGGCCGACCTCCACGAAGCGGCGAGCCGGGTGACACAGGCGGGGGTGCATGCGGTCGCCGCCGAAGCCGCCCATCTCGAATCGCTCACCGACGCCGCGGTGGCGCGCCGCGAGGCAATCGCCGCGAGCTGCGACGTGCTCGCGCGGATCGACGTCGCCGCGGCGCTCGCCGATCATGCAATGAGCCACAATTGGTGCCGACCCGACCTGGCCGACACGCCCTGTCTCGACGTCGTCGGCGGCCGCCACCCGGTGGTCGAGGCGGCGCTGGCCAAGGCGGGCGAGCGGTTCGTGCCCAATGACCTGTCCTTGTCCGAAACCGATCGCTTGTGGCTGGTGACGGGTCCGAACATGGGCGGTAAATCGACCTTCCTGCGCCAGAACGCGCTGATCGTCGTGCTCGCGCAGGCCGGGGCGTTCGTTCCCGCCGCCTCGGCTAAGCTCGGCCTGGTCGACAAATTGTTCAGCCGCGTCGGCGCCAGCGACAATCTGGCGCGCGGACGCTCGACCTTCATGGTCGAAATGGTCGAAACCGCGGCGATCCTCGCGCAGGCGACCCCGCAAAGTTTCGTCATTCTCGACGAGGTCGGGCGCGGCACCTCGACCTATGACGGGCTCGCGCTCGCCTGGTCGGTGGTCGAGGCGGTGCACGAGGTGAACCGCTGCCGCTGCCTGTTCGCGACCCATTATCACGAGCTGACCCGCCTCGCCGAGACGCTCGATGCGCTGTCGCTGCACCATGTCCGCGCCCGCGAGTGGCAGGGCGACCTGGTGCTGCTCCACGAACTGGCCGACGGTCCGGCCGACCGCAGCTACGGCCTCGCCGTCGCGCGCCTCGCGGGGGTACCCGCGGGCGTCGTCAAGCGCGCCGAGGCGGTGCTGGCGAAGCTGGAAGCGGGGCGCGAGAAAACCGGCGGCCTCGCCGCGGGGCTCGACGACCTGCCGCTGTTCGCTGCGACCCTCGCTGCGGCGCCGGCCGAAAAACAGGATGCGCTCCGCGACGCCTTGGCGCGGATCGATCCCGACGCGCTCGCCCCGCGCGAGGCGCTCGACGCGCTTTACGCGCTCAAGCGATTGCTGGCGGACGAGGCATGAGCGAGCTGTTCGATAATCTCGACCAGCGCCGCGCGATCATCGATCGCCGCGCGCTGACGGACCAGCTAGACGATATTGCGGCGCGCGACCCCGGCATCACGGCGCGGCGCCGTGCGCTGGTCGCGCTGCTCAAGACCGCCCTCGACGACGGGCGGGCCGAGATCGACCGCCGCCTGTGTGCCCGCCCGTCGGCGGGGCGCGTTGCCGCGAACGCGACGGCGTTCCTCATCGACCAGATCATCCGGCTCAGCCATGATTTCACCGTCGATCATCTCTATCCGTCGGCGAACCGGTCGGCGGGCGAGCGGCTGACGCTGATCGCGGTCGGCGGTTATGGTCGCGGCGAAATGGCGCCGCATAGCGACATCGACATCGGCTTTCTGACTCCGTTCAAACAGACGAGCTGGACCGAACAGGTGATCGAGGCGCAGCTTTACACGCTGTGGGATCTCGGGCTGAAGGTCGGCCATTCGTCGCGGTCGCTCGACGAAATGGTGCGCGCCGCCAAGGACGACCTGACGATCCGCACCGCGCTGCTCGAAGGCCGCTTCATCTGGGGCGACCGCGCGCTTTACGATCAGGCGGCGGCGCGTTTCGATGCCGAGGTTGTCGCGGGCAATGCGCGGGCATTCGTAGCCGAAAAGCTCGCCGAACGCGACGAGCGCCACAAAAGGATGGGCGATTCGCGCTATGTCGTCGAACCCAATGTGAAAGAGGGCAAGGGCGGGCTGCGCGACCTCCACACCCTGTTCTGGATCGGCAAGTTCATCCACCGCGTGCGCACCGTTCCCGAGCTGGTCGACGCGGGCTTGCTGTCGGCGCGTGAGCTCCGGCAGTTCGAGCGCGCCGAAAATTTCCTGCTCGCGGTGCGTTGCCACCTCCACACGCTGGCGGGCCGCGCCGAGGACCGGCTGACCTTCGACTTCCAGCGCGAGATCGCGGCGCGGATGCAGTTCGCCGACCGCCCGGGCAAAAGCGCGGTCGAACGCTTCATGCAGCTCTATTTCCTGCACGCGAAAAGCGTCGGCGACGTCACCGGCACCTTCCTCGCGCACCTTGACGACCAGATGGCGGCGCGCGGGCGGCGCTTTTTGCCGACGATCCGGCGCCGCCCCGGCAAACTCAATGGCTTCGTCCTCGACCGCGGCCGTCTCGCGCTGCCGAGCGACGATTTTTTCGCGGCGGACCCGGTGCGGCTGATCGAAATCTTCGCGCTCGCCGACAAGCACGGCCTCGAAATCCATCCGCAGGCGATGCGCCAGGCGCGCCACGAGGCGAAGCTGATCGAGACGCAGGGGGTGCGCCGCAACCCGCGCGCCAACGCGCTGTTTCTCGACGTCCTGACCAGCCCGCGCGATCCCGAAACGGTGCTGCGCTGGATGAACGAAGCGGGGGTGTTCGGCCGCTTCGTGCCCGATTTCGGCCGCGTCGTCGCGCAGATGCAGTTCGACATGTATCATCACTATACGGTCGACGAGCACACGATCCGCGCCATCGGCCTGCTGTCCGACATCGAACAGGGGCGTCTGAAGGACGATCATCCGCTCTCGACCGCGATCATGGGCCAGATCCATTCGCGGCGCGTCGTCTATGTCGCGGTGCTGCTCCACGACATCGCCAAGGGGCGCGGCGGCGACCATAGTGTGCTCGGTGCCGAACTCGCCTTGCGCGTCTGCCCGCGGCTGGGGCTGAGCGAGGCCGAGACCGAGACCGTCTCCTGGCTGGTGCGCTACCACCTGCTCATGTCGGCGACCGCCTTCAAACGCGACCTCGCCGATTTCAAGACGATCCTCGACTTCGCCGGGCAGGTGCAAAGCCCCGAGCGGCTGCGGCTGCTGCTCGTGCTCACCGTCGTCGACATCCGCGCCGTCGGACCGGGGGTGTGGAACAGCTGGAAGCGCCAGTTGCTCACCGAACTCTACGACGCGGCCGAGGAAGTGTTGCGGCTCGGCCACAAGCAGCGCGGCCGCGAACAGCGGATCGCGAGCAAGAAAGACGCCGTCGCGGCGCAATTCGGCTTCGACCGCAAAACCTTCGACAAGGTCGCGCGGCGCCTGCCCGAAAGCTATTGGATCGCCGAACCGGTCGAGGTGATCGCGGCCAACCTCGTCCATATCCGGCAAGCAGGCACCGCGCCGCTGCACATCGCCGCGGTTCCCGACGACGATCGCGGCGCGACGCTGGTGATGGTGCTCGCCGCCGACCATCCGGGGCTGTTCTATCGCATCGCGGGGGGCATCCACCTCGCCGGCGGCAACATCATCGACGCGCGCATCCACACCACCCGCGACGGCCTCGCGCTCGACAATTTCCTCGTCCAGGACCCGCTCGGCCGCCCCTTTGCCGAAACGGGGCAGATCGCCCGGCTGACCCGCGCGATCGAGGACGCGCTCGCCAACCGCCACAAACTGCTGCCCAAACTCGAAGCGCGCGCGCTGCCGCGCACCCGCGCCGAAGCGTTCCGCATCGCCCCCAATGTCTTCGTCGACAACAAGGCGTCGAACCGCTTCACGGTGATCGAGGTCAACGCGCAGGACCGCCCGGCGCTGCTCAACCAGCTCGCCTATGCGCTGTTCCAGTCCAAGGTTACCGTCCACAGCGCCCATGTCGCCACCTATGGCGAACGCGCGGTCGATACCTTTTACGTGACCGACCTGATCGGCGACAAGATCGACAGCGCCGCGCGGGTGAAGAGCCTTGAGAAAAGGTTGCTCGAGGCAGCGACGAGCCAGAGCGAGGAAGCGGTGGCGGCTTAGGGCCTGTCCGGAAGGGGTTGCGGCGCGGGTCCCGCGGCCTGCGCATCCTTGAGCCGGTGACCGACGTCGACGATTGCGCTCAGCGCTGGGATCAGCTCCGCCCCTAGCGGCGTCAGCGCATATTCGACCGACGGTGGACTGGTCGGCTGGACGGTACGCGACACCACGCCGCGTTGTTCCAGTTGCTTCAGCCGCTGCGACAATATTTTTGCCGACACCGGCGGAATGTCGAGCCGCAGTTCGCTAAAGCGCCGCGGCCCGGCGCGCAGCTGCCAGATGATATTCGGCGCCCATGCTCCGGCGATGATCGCCATGCAGGCGGTCAGCTCGCACGGGGCGGGCGGCGGTGCGGCACGGCTTTTTCGGACCTTCAGGCTCATGGCGCGCGGTTACCACAGGGAAACCGGAAAACAAAGTATCCATCGGTTACCATATTGTGATCGGAAACCAAGGTGACTAGCGCGACGCGACATCTTCTCTCCCTTTAAAAAAGGACATGTCATGCTGCTATACTTCATGCCGGGCGCCTGCTCGCTGGCGTCGCGGATTGCGCTGATCGAGCTCAATCTGCCGTTCGATACTTCCAAGGTCGATACGAAGACGGGACAGACCGATCGCGGAGTCGATTTTCGCACCATCAACCCCAAGGGCTATGTTCCCGCGCTCGAGGTCGAACCCGGCACGATCATCACGGAAAACCCCGCCATCCTGCAGTTTATTGCCGATCTTGGCGAGCCGTCGCTGGCGCCCGCAGCCGGCACCATCGAACGTGTTCGTCTGCAGGAATGGCTGAATTTCACCTCTTCCGAACTGCATAAGGCGTTCAGCCCCTGGTTCAGCGGGCGTGAACTTGCTGGCGAGGCGCTGGAGCGCGCGCAGGAGGCACGCGACCGCCGCATCGGCGATGTGGAATATGCGCTGTCGGACGATCGCGCCTTCATCTTGGGTGACAGCTTCACCGTTGCGGACGCCTATCTGTTCGTCGTGCTGAGCTGGAGCGGCTTCATCGGTCTCGATCTCGAACGCTGGCCTGCCGTCGCTGCTTATGTCGCGCGTGTCCGCGATCGCCCCGCCGTGCGCGCCGCGCTGGTGGCCGAGGGACTGGCGCCTGCAGAGGCAGCGGCATGAGCGACGCGTTCCAGCCGATCGACGCGCTCCTGCAGGATTATTTCGACGCGCTCTATCATTGCGACGTCGCGCGGCTGGAACGCGTCTTTCACCCCGCGGCGATCTACGCCACCGCCGACGAAACGCCGTTCCTGCATCGCACGATGGACGTCTATTTTCCGATCGTCGCCGCGCGCGAATCGCCCGCTTCGCGGGGTGAGGAGCGCCGCGATCATATCGACGCGATCGAGCTTGCGGGCGACAACACCGCGCTGGCCCGCGTCCGCTGTTCGATCGGCGCGCGCGATTTCGTCGACCTGTTGACCTTGGTCCGGGTTGAGGGTGAATGGCGGATTATCGCCAAAATATTCCAGATCATCGAGCGCGCCGCCTGAGGAGAACGCCATGCCCTACGTCAATATCAAGATCACGCGCGAAGGCGCGACGGCCGAACAAAAGGCGGAACTGATCGCCGGCGTCACCGACCTGCTCGTGCGCGTGCTCGACAAGAAACCCGCGACCACTTTTGTGGTCATCGACGAAGTGGCGATGGAGGATTGGGGAATCGGCGGCCTACCCGTGACCGAATATCGCGCCGCCTCCGCGGCCGCTGCGGGCGGCTGACCCGTGGATCGCGCCGCGCGGCTCGCCCAGCCGCTTGCGCAGCGCCTGCCGCTGACCGTGCCGATTCTTTCGGCGCCGATGGCGGGTATCGCCGGCGGCGCGCTCGCCGCAGCGGTATCGCGCGGCGGCGGCCTCGGATTGATCGGCGGCGGCTACGGCGACCGCGACTGGCTCGACCGCGAACTCGCGATTGCCGGCGACGCGCGGGTCGGGGTCGGTTTCATCACTTGGGCGCTGGCGCAGTCGCCCGATCTGTTGGCGGTGGCGCTCGACCATCGGCCTGCCGCCATCCTCCTGTCCTTTGGCGACGCCGCGCCTTTCGCCTCGGCGATTGCACGGGCCGGGGTGCCGCTGATCGTCCAAGTCCAGACCGTTGCCGCCGCGCGCATAGCCGCATCCGAAGGTGCCGCGGTCATCGTCGCCCAAGGCGGCGAGGCGGGCGGCCACGGCGGTACGCGCGGCACCATCGCGCTCGTTCCCGAAATCGTCGATGCCGTCGGTTCGATTCCGGTAGTCGCCGCGGGCGGCATCGCCGACGGCCGCAGCATCGCGGCCGCCTTGATGCTGGGGGCCAGCGGGGCGCTGTGCGGGACGGCCTTTTATGGCGCCGACGAATCGCTGGCCCACGCCGCTGGACGGGCGGCGCTGCTCGCCGCGACCGGCGACGATACGGTCAAGGGCAGCGTCTTCGACATCGCCCGCTGCCGGGCCTGGCCGGCGGACTGGACGATCCGCACCCTGCGCAACCGCTTCTTCGACCGCTGGGCGGACGATCTCGACGGCCTGCAACGCCAGATCGATGCCGCGCCCGACACGATCGAAGCGGCGGCGCAGCATGGCGATATAGCCGTTGCTCCGGTCATCGTGGGCGAAGCGGCGGGGCTGATTGCCGACACCGGGCCAGCGGCCACCATCGTCGCGCGGCTATGGGCCGACACGGCCGCCCGGATGGCGGAGATGGCAGGGCTGGACTGACGCCCGACGCAGTGCAGCGCGTCGATCCCGTCAGTAGAAATGGCGATGCCCCGGCGGTGGGGCGCCGGGGCATCTATTGGGTTGCAGGGGACCAACCATGCAACCCAAATTCCTGAAACGCGGGGCGACGTCGGCCTATTCACCGCCGCCTGTTCAGATCGATCGGCCCGACCTGGGGGCTATCGCCGTCGAGCATGGTCAGCAGGCGGCGCGCATCCCATCCCTCGCGCAGCGCCAGTCCGTCGTCGAGCAACCGCTGCAAGGCCGAAGCCTCCATCGGCGCTGCAAAAAGATAACCTTGGCCCACCGAACAGCCGAGCGCCCGCATGATGGCGCGCTCTGCCTCCGTCTCGATCCCCTCGGCGACGACGCGGATGTCGAGCGCCTTGCCCAGCTTGACGATGCTCTCGACGATGACGCGCTTGGCCAGGCTATGCGCCAGATCGTGCACGAAGCTGCGGTCGACCTTGATCTCGCTGAGCGGAAAGCTCTCCAGATAGCGCAGATTGGAATAGCCAGTACCAAAGTCGTCGATTGAGATCCCGACCCCCAGCCGACGCAAGTTGCTGAACGCACGGCGAATCTCCTCCGGCTCGGGGACCATCAGATTTTCGGTCAACTCCAGCGTCACCCATTCGGGGCGGCAGCCGGTCTCGCCCAGCACCTGTTCGACAAATGCCACCATGTCGCGGCGCGTGAATTCGACGACCGACACGTTGAACGAAAACCGGATCGGCACGCGGCGGCCGCGGTTGACGCCGGCCGCATGCGCCGCAAGCGTGCGCAAGCCCCATGCGCCGATCTCCAGAATAGCCCCGGTTTCCTCGGCAACCCCGATGAAGCGATCGGGGGGCTGAAGCCCGAACGCCCCATGCCGCCATCGCAGCAGCGCCTCGGCGCCGACCACCTCGCCCGAGGCGAGGTCGATCTGCGGCTGATAGTGAAACAGCAGCTCCTCGTTCTGCACCGCGCTCTGGAGGTCGCTCGCCAGCCGGATGCGGTTGTGCGCGTCGCGTTCGTCGGTCGCCGCGTAAGGATGCGGCGGATGCGCGGGCATCGCCTTCGACCGCTGCAAGGCGGCGCCGGCCTGCCGAATGAGCGGCAGCGGGTCGCCGCCGCTGCAGCCGACAGCAAAACCGGCAGCGAACTGCACCGCGAGCGACGCTCCGGGCACGATGAAACGGGGCCGCAACAGCGCGAGGACATCGTCAACCACGCTGGCGGCGCGATCGGCATCCGCGAGTTCGAAGGCGAGCGTGAAACTGTTCGTCCCGACGCGCGCGGTCGCAGCCGTCATAAAGGTCGCAAGACGCCCGGCCACCGAGCAGAGCAGGGCGTCACCGACATCATAGCCGAACCCGTTGTTGACCTCGTGAAACCGCAGGATGTCGAGCTTGACCAGCAGGATCGCCGCGTTGGCCGACGCGTCGATCGCCGCGAGCCGGTCTAGCAGGCCATAGCGGTCGAGCAGGCCGGTCAGGCGGTCGATACCCCCCGCATGGGTGACGTCGCGCATCACGCCGATGAAATGCGTCACCTCGCCGGCGCCGTCGCGAAACGGCACGAGGCGCAGCGCGTTGCGGAACATCGTGCCGTCGCGCCGATAGTTGCGCAGCGTCACCGAGGCTTCGCGGCCCTCGATAAGCGCGGCGCGGATGTCGGCGATTTCGGGTTGGAGCCGGTCGTTGCCCTGCAGATAACGGCAATTCTTGCCGAGCACTTCCGCTGCGGCATAGCCCGTCAGCGCCTCGAACGCGGGGTTCACATGCACAATCGGCTGGCCGCGCAGACGCATGTCGGCGACCAGCACGCCATCGCTGATATGATCGAGCGCCAGCAAGGACACGGCCGTGGGCGCGGCGGATGCGTCGGATTGCCGGGCGAAGCGGCGCCACCGCGTCGGGGTGAAGGCCGAGGCGGTCCATGCCGAGCGACGGTCCAGCTTAATATGCAGCATCGCGGCGCCCCCCTGCCACCGATGCCAGCGCGGCAATCACGCGTTCGGCTCGGTTGTTTGCTGCCTCAGGCGCGCACTCCAGTCGTATCTCATGATATCATGGCCTCCGGGCCTGACGATGAGATGCGGGCGCCACGGCATCAACATCAGCCAAGCGGCGCTTCTGGACAAAATGGCAGCATTTCAGTCTTCATCGCTGTCCTGGGCCCCCTTGGCGTGAAGCCGCGCGCGATATTCCTGTGGGGAGACGCCGCTTCGGCGCAGGAAAGCGCGCCCGAGCGTGGCGGTCGATCCGAAGCCCGCGGTATGGGAGATCACCTTGATCGGCAGCGAGCATTCCTCCAGCAGCCGCTGGGCAATATCGATCCGGATGGCTTCGATATAGGCGGTCGGGCTCGTCCCCAATTCGGTGCGGAACAGGCGGGACAGATGCCGGGAACTGACGCCGGCAACTTTGGCAAGCGCCGCAAGGCTCAGGTCGCCGCAAGGATTTTCGAGGATGTAAAGCCGCACGCGATCGATCGGGCGCGTGGTATCGATCTGCACCGCCAGGGTCGCGCTGAGCTGTGATTGTTCGCCGGGAAGTCCCCACCATACGACCCACCTGTGTCCACCGACGCAAACCGTCATTTATTGCGCGACTCTTTGATGCCGCTAGGCGGTTGCGTCAGGGCACCGCGCCGCAGGATCCCGTCCGTCAGCCGCTTCTCGATCTTCTCGTCTATCAGCATGTCAGGGCCCGTCGCATCCTCGTTTCCAAAGGCAACGATGCGGTAGCCGCAGCAAGGCTTCAACGTCCGCTGTGCGACAGTTCAGGACAAAACAGAGTCACTTTCGTCGTTGCGCGCGCGTGGCGATTCGGTGGTTTGAAAGCGCTGGCGATAATCTACCGGCGTGACGCCGATGATGCGCAAAAAAGCGCGCCGGAGCGTCGTGGTCGATCCGAAACCGGCGGCATGGGCCACCGCCTTGATCGGCGCGCTGCTGTTTTCCAGCAGGTTTCGGGCAATATCGACCCGCGTCAGCTCGACATAAGCCGCCGGGTTCATGCCCAGTTCGGCCCGAAACAGTCGCGAAAGATGGCGGGGACTGACACTGGCAACGTCGGCCAAAACCTCGAGTCCCAGATTCGCACGCGGACTTTCCAGGATGTGCAGCCGGACCCGATCGATCGGGCCGGTGCCCGCGGCCTGCGAGGTCAAGGCCTCGCTGAACTGCGACTGCCCGCCGGGTCGCTTCAGAAAGACGACCAGCCGGCGGGCCACCCACAGCGCCAGAGCGCGGCCATGATCCTCTTCGATCAGCGAAAAGGCGAGGTCGATCGCCGCGGTAACTCCGGCGGAACTGAACACGGGGCCATCGCGAACGAAGATGCGATCGGGCTCGACCCGGATGTCCGGAAAATCGGTGGCCAGGCGTTCGGCATATTGCCAATGCGTTGTCGCGCGGCGTCCCGATAACAGCCCGGCATGCGCCAGCACAAAGGCGCCCGTGCAGGTGGAGCCGTAGCGGCGCGAGCTCAGCGCCTGCTTGCGCAGCCAACGCAGGACGTCGTCGCTCGGCCGGGTGGGAAGACCATAGGGTCCGACGACGATCAGGGTGTCACAGGCTTGGATCGCATCGGCGATCCCCGCATCGGGTATATATTTCACGCCCGAGGCGCTTTCTTCGGCGATGCCCTGTTCGGTCACCAGCAGCACGCGATAGGCGCGGCCCGCATCCATCTTGCAGTTCGCCTCGAACAGCGCGTCGCGCACGCCGGCGATTTCCAGCAGATGCACCTTGCCGGGGGCGAAGATCGTGATGCGCATAGGCGGAACTCCGCTCGGCGGCGCCGCCGGGGCGCCGCTCCGTTCCACGATAGTCCGCTATGGCCCGATCACCTATCGATTTGACGCTGCCGCCGCTTGCCTGGCGGCGCGACCTACCCGCGCAGCACCGCCCCAACCTTCGCCGCGGCGGCCACCACCTTGTCGGCAATCGCTTTCAGCTCGGCGTCGGTGAAGCTCTTTTCCACCGGCTGCAATTCGACCTCGACCGCTAGGCTCACCTGACCTTCGGGCACGCCCTGGCCGGTGAAGCGGTCGAACAGGTGGGCATCGACGATCGCCGCCTTGTCGGCGCCGCGGATCGCGCGGACCAGCTCGGCGGCGGTCAGGCTGGTCGGGGCCAGGAAGGCGAAATCGCGGCGCACCGATTGCAGCGCGGGCGGGGTGAACGCCGCGCGCGCCGGGCCGCTCGTCCGCTTGGCGGGAATGGCATCGAGGAAGATTTGCACCGCCATCACCGGGCCATCGACATCGAAATGGCGGGTCAGCAGCGGGTGGAGCGCGCCGAACTCGGCGAGCACCGTCTTGGGGCCGAGGCGCAGCGTCGCCGACTGGCCGGGGTGCCAGATGCTGCCTTCGCTCACCGCGTCCATCACCTGCAAGCGGTCGGCGGGGGCGCCCGCGGCGTCGAGCAATGCCAGCGCTACGGCCTTGGCGTCGAAGGCATCAAATGGTGCCGCCTTGCCCGCCTGCCACCCGCGGGCTTGCTTGTCGCCCGTCATCAGCACGGCCAGCGTCGGATGCTCGGCGTCGGCCAGATAGCGCCGCCCGATCTCGAACAGGCGGACGCTGTCGGCGCCGCGGTTCTGATTGCGCTGCGCCGCGGCCAGCAGGCCGGGGAGTAGCGAGGGCCGCATGACCTTCAGATCTTCGCTGATCGGGTTGGCGAGCGACCAGTTGCCGCCGCCGAACGGCTCGGCTTCCGGCTCGGAAATGAAGCTCCACGTTACCGCTTCGTGAAAACCTGCCGCGGCGGCCGCCCGGCGCAGGCGGCGTTCGAGCAGCTGTTCGGGAGTCGCGGTGGGCTTCGCCACCCCGTCCGTGCGCGGCAGCGGCACCGACGCGATCGCCTCGAACCCGGTGATGCGCGTGACTTCCTCGACCAGATCGGGGGCGCCGTCGACGTCGCGGCGCCAGCTTGGCACCTGGGCCTGCCAGCGGCTGCCCTGTTCGATCACGGTAAAGCCCAGCGCAGTCAGGATTTCCTGCTGCCGTTCGGGCGCGATCGCGATGCCGCCGAGCGTCGCCGACAGCGCAGGGTCGTAATCGACCGTCTTCACGTGGGCGGGCGGCGTCCCGGCGCGCGCGACCGCCGATGGGGTGCCGCCGCAGATCGCCAGCACATGCGCGGTGACGATCGCGGTCGCGTCGTCGAGGAACGCCGGATCGACCCCGCGCTCGAAGCGGCTGCGCGCGTCGCTGGTCAGCGCCAGCGCCTGTCCGGTCAGCGCGATGCGTTCGGGGGTGAAGTAAGCGACCTCAATCAGCACGTCGCTCGTCGTCTCGCTGCACCCGCTATGCTCGCCGCCCATGATCCCGGCGATGTCGTGGACGCCGCGGTCGTCGGCGATCACCGTCATCGTGTCGGTGAGCGTGTAATCCTTGCCGTTGAGCGCGGTGACGGTCTCGCCCGCCTTGGCGCGGCGCGCGACGAGCGGACCCGTCAGCTTGGCACGGTCATAGATATGGCTCGGGCGGCCGAGGTCGAACATCACATAATTGCTGATGTCGACGAGCGCCGAGATCGACCGCTGCCCGATCGCCTCGAGCCGGCGGCGCATCCATTCGGGGGTCGCGACCTGATTGTCGACGCCCGCGATCGTGCGGCCATAGAAGGCGGGGCAGGCGTCGGGTGCGAGGGTAGCGATTTCGGTCGCCGGGGCACCCTGTCCGTCGATTGACGGGACCGCCAGCGGCTTGAGCTTGCCGAGCCCGGCGGCGGCGAGGTCGCGCGCGATGCCGCGCACGCCCATGCAGTCCGGCCGGTTGGGCGTGATCGCCACGTCGAACACCGGATCGGAGCCGTGATAGTCGGCAAAGGCGGTGCCAACTGGCGCATCGGCCGGCAGCTCGATGATCCCGTCGTGATCGTCGCCCAGTTCGAGCTCGCGGGTCGAGCACATCATGCCGTTGCTCTCGACGCCGCGGATCGCGCTCTTGCGCAGCACCATGCCGTTGGCGGGGACGGTCGCGCCGGGCAGGCCCAGCACACCCTTCATGCCCGCGCGAGCATTGGGCGCGCCGCAGACGACTTGCAGCGGCTGGCCGTCACCCGTGTCGACGGTGAGTACCTGAAGCTTGTCGGCATCGGGATGGCGCGCGGCGGTGAGCACGTGGGCGATGCGGAAGCCCGCCAGCTTCTCGGCCGGGTCTTCCACGCCTTCGACCTCAAGCCCGATGGCGTTGAGCGCGTCGCAGATTTCCGAAACGGTGGCGGTGGTCTCAAGGTAATCCTTGAGCCAGGTCAGCGAGAACTTCATGCCTTTGCTCCCACGCCAGCAGAAAGGGTCGGCTGATCGAACGGCGAGAAGCCGTAATGCGCCAGCCAGCGCGGATCGCCGTCGAAGAAGGCGCGCAGGTCGTTCATCCCGTATTTGAGCATGGCGATGCGGTCGATCCCGAGGCCGAAGGCGAAGCCCTGCCATTCGGCCGGGTCCAGCCCGGCGAATTCGAGCACGCGGGCATTGACCATCCCGCTGCCGCCCAGCTCCATCCACGCATGGCCCGGCGCATCGCCGTGCCCGCCGACGACACGGCGGCCGCCCTCGGTGGAGTAGCCGACATCGACCTCGACGCTCGGCTCGGTGAAGGGGAAGTAGCTCGGGCGCAGGCGCAAAGTAATGTCCTCGCGCTCGAAGAAGGCCTTGAAGAAGGTCTCCAGCGTCCACTTGAGGTGGCCGAGGTGGATGTCCTTGTCGATCACCAGCCCTTCGACCTGATGGAACATCGGCGTGTGCGTCGCATCGCTGTCCGAGCGATAGACGCGGCCTGGCGCGATGATGCGGATCGGCGCACCCTGATCCAGCATCGAGCGGATCTGGACGGGCGAGGTGTGGGTGCGAAGCAGAATCTCGCGTTGCTGTTGGCCTACCGCTGCGCTGCTTGAGGCCGGCGTTCTATCCGGGAAGTAGAACGTGTCGTGCATCGCCCGCGCCGGATGCGTCTCGTCCATGTTGAGCGCGGTGAAATTGTGCCAGTCGTCCTCGATCTCGGGGCCGGTCGCCACGGCAAAGCCCATGTCAGCAAAGATTTCGGCGAGTTCGTCCATCACCTGGCTGACCGGATGCACGCTGCCCTTGGGCGCGGTGTCGGCGGGCAGGGACATGTCGATCGCTTCGGCGGCGAGTTTGATATCGAGCGCCGCGGCGTCGAGCGCCGCCTTGCGCTCGGCCAGCGCGGCGGTGACGGCCTCGCGCAATGCGTGGATTTGCGGCCCCTGCGCTTGGCGGTCCTCGGGGGTCATGCCGCCCAGCGACTTCAGCAGCGCGGTGATGCTGCCCGCCTTGCCCAGCGCGGCGACGCGCAGCGCCTCGACTGCATCGAGATCGCTTGCCGCCGCTATGTCGTTCACCAGCCGGGTCTGGATGGCCCCAATATCGCTCATCGTCATTCATCCTGCAGCGGCCGCGCTTCGTCCGCGCCGCCGCTTGCACCGAACGCGATGCGTGGGTCAAGTCTTTGGGGTCAACGCCAGCGGGTCAACCGCCGGGCTTGTGCAGCCCCTGCACGGCCGCGCCCGCGACCGCCGCGCGGGCCTTGGCGGCCGCGCCCAGGATCGGCTTTGGCCGCGCGGCATATTCGCGCGGGCTCATCCCCATGAATTTGGCGAAGTCGCGGGTGAATTGCGCCTGGTCGTAATAATGATGATCCATCGTGTCGATCCACGCCATCGACGGGTCGAGCATGAAGCGCGCCAGCGACCGGAGGAAGCGCTGACGGCGCAGCAGCAGCTTGGGCGAAAAGCCAAACGCCCGGCGGCTCAGTCGTTCGACCGAACGTTCGGACAATCCCAGTTTGACCGACAGGTCGGCGACGCTCGCCAGATCGTCGTCCACCAGCGCGCGGTGCGCGGCAAGGATCGCCGGGTCGTCGAGCGGGGCGTGATCGAGCAGGGCGCAAAAATGGGCGTCGATCATCGCCGCTGCCGCATCGACGTCGTTCACTCCGCGGATCACCTCGCCCAGCGGCGCGATAGCGGCAAAGGCGGGGTGTGCCGCGCCGTCGCAAAACCGATCGGCCAGATCGTCGGCAGCCAGCGGGATAAACTTCGCCCAGCCCATTGGCACGATCCCGATTCCCCAGACGCGCATCGTGCCCGCAGCGAAATAAGTGGCGATGCTGGTCGGGCCGGTGGCGATAAAGCGCGGCGTGGCGGTGACTGCGCCGCCGCCCACCGACGTGAGCGGTACTTCGCCTTCGACAAAGCGCAGGTTGGCCCATTCGGGATGCAGATAGTCTTCGACGCGGGTCCCCAACGGCACCGACACTTCGGTCAGATAGATCGTGCTGAGATAGGGACGCAGCGCCGCCGACACCGCGAAGAAACGGGTGGCGATTCGGACGTCGGTCCTATCCGGCGCAGAAGCGGTGCTTTCTGGCATCGACGGCTTGTAACTGGCATTAACGACGAAAAACAATATTTTGCCGCTAGTTTCTGTCGGGTTTTTACAATTTTCTGGGCCAGCAGTGCGCCATAATTGCGTCGCTGGCTTCAAGGGCGAGCGCGAAGACAATATTGGCGCTGACAGCGTCGGTGCCGAATCATGGGGATTTGGTACCCGATGGGACCGCAGAACTGATTTTTGAGCTTCGTCCCGGCCGGCAGCTTTCTGCGACCCACGGCTTTTCGGAACGGGCGGGGGGGCGATGGTTTCCACTGGAACCATTGTCGAAGCGGCGCGGAGCGAGAGCTCCGCGCCGCTTCTTCGTTTGGGGTGATGAACGTCTCGGCTTTGGGGTGGGCAGCGGACCTATGGATCCTGCCCATCGCAAGTCGCTGGGGAGGATCAACGTCCCCAATCGGTCGCAACCAGTCATCGCCACCCGCCAACTACAACGAAAAAGGGCGGCCCCGTCGGGACCGCCCTTGTTTCTTGTCGCTTGGCTGAAAAGCGTCAGGCTGCCTTGGGCAGCGCTGCCTTGGCCTGGGCGATGATCGCGCCGAAGACATTGCCTTCGTTCATCGCCAGGTCGGCCATGATCTTACGATCGAGTTCGATCCCGGCCAGCTTCACGCCGTGCATGAACTGCGAATAGGTCAGGCCTTCGGCGCGAACCGCTGCGTTGATACGCTGGATCCACAGGGCGCGGAAGTTCCGCTTCTTAACCTTGCGGTCGCGATAAGCATATTGGCCGGCCTTTTCGACTGCCTGCTTGGCGACGCGAATGGTGTTCTTGCGACGGCCGTAAAAGCCCTTCGCCTGCTCCAATACGCGTTTGTGCTTGGCGCGCGTGGTGACGCCGCGTTTGATGCGTGACATTTACCTGCGCTCCTTACTTCAGGCCGTACGGCGCCCAGAGGCGCACATGGGCCACATCCGAATCGCTCAGCACGCTGGTGCCGCGGTTGGTGCGGATATATTTGGCATTGTGGTTGATCAGGCGGTGGCGCTTGCCGGCAACGCCGTGCTTCACCTTGCCCGAGGCGGTGAATTTGAAGCGTTTCTTCACACCGCTCTTGGTCTTCATTTTGGGCATTTTGGTCTCCTTTGGAAGTCCGTTTGGTGTCGGCCTGGCAGCCCTTTTCGCCAGCCGACACAATCGGAAGCGGGGCGCTTAGGGGGATTCGCCCGCAAATGCAAGCGTTGCGGGCGCGCAAACGTGGGCGCCGCGGCTCAATGGTGGCACGCGAGTCCTTCGATCACATCCTCGAGTCGCGCCGGGTCGCCGAGCGCGATGACATGGCCTGCGCTGTCGGCATTGAGCGGATCGCCGTTCCAGTCGCACATCGTCCCGCCCGCGCCCTCGACGATCGGGACGAGCGCGGCGAAATCGTGGAGCTTCAACCCCGCCTCGACCACCAGATCGACATGGCCGCTCGCGAGCAGGCCATAGTTGTAGCAGTCGCCGCCGAAGATCAGCCGCTTGTGCGCGGTCTGCGCGGCTAGCGCCATGAAATGTTCGGCGTCATGGTCGGCGAAATATTGCGGACCGGTGGTCGCCAGCGTCGCATCGGCCAGCGCGCGGCAGGTGCGGGTGCGGGCGGCTTTGCCGTTGAACAGCGTCGGCTGGCCGAGAGCGCCGACCCAGCGTTCGCCGCTGATGGGCTGGTCGATGATGCCAAGGACCGGCCAGCCGTCCTGGAGCAGCGCGATCAGGGTTCCGAAGATCGGCCGCCCGGCCATGAAGCTGACGGTGCCGTCGATCGGGTCGAGCACCCATTGCCGCGCCGCCTCGGGGCGCTCGGTGCCATATTCCTCGCCGATGATCCCGTCGCGCGGCGCTTCGGCATCGAGCAGGCGGCGCATCGCCGCCTCAGCGGCGCGGTCGGCTTCGGTCACGGGCGAGGCGTCGGCCTTGGCTTCATGGGCGAACGCGGCGCGGAAGAGCGGGCGGATCGCTTGCCCGGCAGCGTCGGCGAGGCGATTGGCAAGGGCAAGGTCGGAGGTGATCGTCATCCCATCGGCGCTAGCGCAGGACGGCCGCCCCCGCCAGCCCCAGACAGCCCGCCAAACAGCGAATATATCAATTGTACAAAAATCATATATTTTGTACAATTGCCACAATGTCCGCCCGCGTTTCCGCTGATGCCCTGCTGGCCGTCGCCGCGCGCGGCGGCTTTCGCAAGGCGTCGATGGACGATCTGGCGCAGGCCACCGGCGTATCGCGGCAGGCGCTCTACAATCGTTTCGGGTCGAAAGCCGCGCTGACCGAATGGGCGATCCAGTCGCGGATCGACCGGTCGCTGTCGGAGGCGCTGCGCCACCTCGACAATCCCGCCGCGGCGCTGGCGGCGCGATTGCTGGCCGCGCTCGACGCGTGGGTGGGCCAGCATATGGTCATGCTGCGCGCTTCCCCGCATGGGATCGACGTCGCGCCGATGGCGGCGCCCGATGCCGGCGAGGCGGTGCGCGCGGCCGAACGCAAGCTGGTGGCGGCGATGGCGAATGCGATCCGGCGCGGTGGCCCGGGTACCGCGGTTGCGCGCGCCGGCAGCCTGGCGCAGGCGCTATGCTGGACCGCGAAGGGCCTGGTCCATGCGGCGCCCGATGAGACCGCGTTTCGCCGCGAACTGGAATCGATCATCGGCGCCGTGCTGACGCGGTGACGACTTAATCGAACAGTGAGGAGACGCTCGATTCGTCGGCGATGCGCTTGATCGCCTCGCCGAGCAGCGGCGCGACGGTCAGCGCGCGGACTTTCTTGCTGTCGTTCACCGCGTCGGTCGGCTGGATCGAATCGGTGATGACCAGTTCGGTCAGTTCGCTGGCCTCGACGCGCGCGACCGCGCCGCCCGACAACACGCCGTGGGTACAATAAGCGACGACGCCTTCGGCGCCTGCCGCCTTCAGCGCCCCGGCGGCGTTGCAGAGCGTGCCCGCCGAATCGACGATGTCGTCGATCAGGATGCAGAAGCGCCCCGACACGTCGCCGATGATGTTCATCACTTCGGATTCGCCGGCGCGCTCGCGGCGCTTGTCGACGATCGCCAGCGGCGCGTTGTCGAGCCGCTTGGCGAGCGCGCGGGCGCGCACCACGCCGCCGACGTCGGGCGACACGACCATCAGATTCTTGCCGGCAAAACGCGCCTGAATATCGGCGCTCATCACCGGCGCGGCGTAGAGATTGTCGGTCGGGATGTCGAAAAAGCCCTGGATCTGACCCGCGTGCAGATCGATCGCAAGGACGCGGTCGGCGCCCGAGGTGGTGATCAGATTGGCGACCAGCTTGGCCGAGATCGGCGTACGCGGGCCGGGTTTGCGGTCTTGGCGGGCATAGCCGAAATAAGGGACCACGGCGGTGATCCGCTTGGCCGAGGCGCGGCGCAGCGCATCGGTGATGATCAGCAACTCCATCAGATTGTCATTGGCCGGGAAATTCGTCGGCTGGACGATGAAAACATCCTGGCCGCGGACATTTTCGTGGATTTCGACGAAAACTTCCTCGTCGGCAAAGCGGCGCACGCTGGTGTCGGTCAGCGGCAGTTCCAGATAGTCCGCGATGGCGCGGGCGAGAGGAAGGTTGCTGTTGCCGGAGATCAGTTTCATGGGGTGCGCGGCCCTTTCGCGGCGGATAGGATTGCGCGCCCCTTAGCCAGCGGGGGGCGATAGGGGAAGAGCTTAAAGCCATCCCGCTGCGCGCAGCTGCGGCATCATGTCGCGCGAGACGGGGACCTCCTGCCCGCCTGTCAGCGTTATCACCGCGCTCCGTCCGTCGCGGCGCACCGCGGCGACAGCCTCGCGCGTGACCCACCAGCTGCGATGGACGCGGAGGCCCTTGGTGGTGCCGAGCCGGTCGATCGCGTCGCGCAGCCGCATCAGGATCAGCTCGTCGCGACCATCGCCAATGACGCGGACATAGTGATCCTCGCCCTTGAGCGCGCGCACCACGCCGAAACCGGGCGCGAGCGGCAAGGCTGGGGTCAGGGCGGCCGCGGTGCCGCCGTCGGTTGCCGCGGCAGCGGCTTGCGGCGTCGGGGGCGCTGCCGGTGACGCTGTCTGTTCGGGATCAGCGGCGGGGCGGAACAGCAGATACATCGCGCCATAGATGATCACCCCGATCACCAGCACTTGCAGATAGAGCGGACCAAGTATGGGCGATTGCAATGCCTGGTCGATCGAGGTCCGGCGCCACAGCAGCATCACGAGCAGGGTCATCGGCATCGCGCCGACGATCAGTCCCAGCGCAATGGTGACGGCATAGGGGATGCGCGCCGCCTCGGCGAGCCAGCGCGCGACGGCGCCGAGGCCGCCGAAGATCGGATAACCGCACAGGATCATCAGCGGCCACAGGATCAATCGCTGGACCAGCGGCAGTTCATAACTGCCGAACGGGCCGATCAGCGCCAGGATGATCCCCGCGACAATCATCAGGAACGTTTCGATTATGATCCGCCGTGCCATGACATTGGTCTGGCTGCCAGTTGGCGCTTCGTCAATTGGCAGGTGGGCCGGATTCGCGAAGATTTCGGCCGTCTCGGCGAAGTCCCGATTGCCCGCGAACGACCGTTGGCCATCTGGGGTGCATCGACCCGCAAGGAGATCTTCGATGACCACCCACGCCGCCGCCTCGCCGATCCACCGTCACGCCTCCGTCCTGCGCGCCATCGTCGCGACCGCCGCCGTCACCGCGGCGGTGCTGGCGCTTGGTTATCTGATGCGAGGGCAGGGCGACTATCGCACCCCCGCCTGGGCGCTAGGGATCCACCTTGGCACGGTGATTCCGGCGGTGCCGCTCGGCGCGTTCGTGCTGTGGGCGCCAAAGGGTACGCGCGGGCACAAGGCTGCCGGGCGGTTATGGGCGTTGTTGATGCTGGTCACCGCGATCGCCAGCTTCTGGATCCGCGGGCTGACCGGCGGCATCGGGCCGATCCATATCTTTTCGGTCATCACCCTCTATTTGATTCCGATGGGCATCTGGCACATCCGCCGCGGCAATGTGGCGGCGCATCAGCGCGCCATGCGCGGCGTCTATATCGGGCTGATCGTTGCCGGCGTTTTTGCGATGATGCCGGGCCGCTTCCTCGCCCACCTCGCCTTTGGCTGAGGTTTGCAATCACGGCGACCGGGGGTAAGGCTCGGCGGCATGACCGACGCCGCTCCAACGCTCACCATCGTGCTCGCCCAGATGACGCAGGCGGTCGGCGACCTGGCCGCCAATGCCGACGCGATGCGCGCGGTGCGCGCCCGGCATTCCGGCGCCGACCTGATCCTTTATCCTGAATTGCAGCTGATCGGTTATCCGCCCGAGGATCTGGTGTTGAAGCCCGCGCTGGCCGAGCGGGCCGCAAAGCTGCTTGCCGACCTCGCGCTGGAAACCGCCGACGGCGGTCCGGCGATGCTCGTCGGGTCGGTCGAGCGCGACGGGGCCGACCTTTATAATATCATTGCTTTGCTCGATGGCGGCCGGATCGTCGCGACGCGGCGCAAGCACGAACTGCCCAATTACGGCACCTTTGACGAAAAGCGCGTCTTTGCTCCGGGGCCGCTGCCCGACATTGTCGAATGGCGCGGGATCAAGTTGGGCCTGCCGATCTGCGAGGACGGCTGGCTACCCAAGGTATGCCAGCATCTGGCCGGTCAGGGCGCCGAACTGCTGATCTCGGTCAATGGCAGCCCGTATGAGATCGACAAGGACGAGCGGCGGTTGACGCAGGTGTTCGCGAGCCGCGTCGCCGAAACCGGGCTGCCGCTGATTTTCCTCAACCGCATCGGCGGGCAGGACGAGCTGGTGTTCGACGGCTGTTCGTTCGTGCTCAACGCCGATGGCGCGACGGCGCACCGGCTGACCGATTGGGAAGCCGAGGAGCGCGTGACGCGCTGGGTCAAGGGCGCGCCAGATGAGGGGGGGGGCGGCTGGACCTGCGAAGCGGGCGCGATCGCCGAATGGGAGGCGCACCCCGCCGACATCTACAGCGCGATGATCGTGTCTCTCCGTGACTATGTCGACCGCAACCGGTTTCCCGGCGTCGTCCTCGGGCTGTCGGGCGGGATCGATTCGGCGATCTGTGCGGCTATCGCTGCCGACGCGCTCGGCCCCGACCGGGTGTGGTGCGTGATGATGCCCAGCCGCTTCACCAGCCAGGCGAGCCTCAACGATGCGGCGGGCTGTGCCGCTATGATCGGGTGCCGGCTCGACAACATCCCGATCGCGGCCGCGGTGGACGCGTTCGACTCGATGCTGGCGGGCAGCTTTGCCGACCGCGATGTCGACATTACCGAAGAGAATGTCCAGTCGCGCATTCGCGGGGTCACCTTGATGGCGCTGTCGAACAAATTCGGTCCGATGCTGCTGACCACCGGTAACAAGAGCGAGATGAGCGTCGGTTATGCGACCATCTATGGCGACATGGCGGGCGGCTATAACCCGCTGAAGGACGCCTATAAGATGACGGTGTTCGCAGTCGCCAAGTGGCGCAACGAAAATGTCCCGCGCTTGTCGCGCAATCCGGTGGTCCCGGTGATGCCCGACACGATCATCACCAAGCCGCCCAGCGCCGAACTGCGTCCCGACCAGAAGGATGAGGACAGCCTGCCGCCCTATGCCGATCTCGACCGCATGCTGCATATGCTGGTCGAGGAGGAAGCGAGCGTTGACGATGTCGTCGCGAAATATGGCTTCGATCGCGATGCGGTGGGGCGGATCGAACGCTTGCTGATGCTCGCCGAATATAAACGCCGTCAGGCGCCGCCGGGGGTCAAGCTGTCGACGCGCAACTTCGGGCGCGACCGCCGTTATCCGATCACCCACGGTTTCCGCACCGCCTGACCGCGCATCCTTGGTATTTGGGCGGGTACCGGTACGCCTGTGCCTCTTCGTTCCCCTGCCGCTCGCCGTTAAGCTTTCGGATCGGGAAATGATAAACGGGGGGAGCGAGCTATGGGGTTGTTTGGGGAAGAGGCGCCGCCGCAAAAGGCCGAGCGGGCGCTCGACGTGCTGCGGATCACCGTCGCGCTGCTGATTTTGATTCATGGCGCTTTCCGCCTGATCGCGGGCGGCGTGGCGCCGTTCGGGGTGTGGCTGGAAAGCCAGGGCTTTCCGATAGGCTTCGCTTGGGCGCTGGCGGTGACCCTGTTCGAACTGGTCGGTCCGGTGCTGCTCCTGGCGCGCCGCTGGACCAGCCTGGTGGCGCTCGGTCATGCCGCGATCCTGTCGCTCGGCATGGTGCTGGTGCACCTGCCCTTCGGCTGGTTCGTGGTCGGCGCAGGGCGTAACGGCGTCGAATATAGCGTGATCCTGATCGTTTCGCTGCTGACGATCGCTTGGGCCTATTGGCCGGACTCCCGCCGCGGCGCCTGACGCCGCAGGATGGGGTCGCGCCCGGCGGGGGAAGTGGCTATAGGCGCGCGGCATGACCGTCGTAACCCGCTTTGCTCCCTCGCCGACCGGCACCCTGCATGTCGGCAATGTCCGCACCGCGCTGCATAATTTCCTGTGGGCGCGCAAGCATGGGGGGCGCTTCCTGCTACGCATCGACGATACCGACCTCGAACGATCAAAAGAGGAACATGTCGATGCGATTCGCGCCGACCTCGCCTGGCTCGGCTTCGACATCGACGGCGAGGAGCGCCAGTCGGCCCGCTTCGCGCTGTACGAGGCCGAGTTTGCCAAGCTGCAAGCCGCGGGCCGCGTTTACGCTTGTTACGAAACCCCCGAGGAGCTCGACATCCGGCGCAAGATCCTGCTCTCGCGCGGCTTGCCGCCGGTGTATGAGCGCAAGGCCGCCGACGCGCCGGTGCCCGATGGCGTGGCGCCGCACTGGCGTTTCCGCCTCGACCATGATGCGCCGATCCTATGGACCGATCTGATCCGCGGCGACCAGCATTTCGAACCGAAAACGATGTCCGACCCGGTGGTGCGTCGCGCGGATGGCAGCTGGCTGTATCTGCTGCCCAGCGTGATCGACGACATCGCGATGGGGATCACCCATGTCGTGCGCGGTGAGGATCATGTGTCGAATACCGCGACGCAGATCCAGATGTTTGAAGCGCTGGGCGCCGCGCCGCCGCGCTTCGCGCATGAGGCCCTGCTCGTCGGGACCGAGGGCAAATTGTCGAAGCGGCTCGGCTCGCTGGGCATGGCCAGCCTGCGCGACGCGGGGATCGAACCAATTGCGCTCGCCGCCTTGCTGGCGCGGCTGGGGACCAGCGACCCGGTCGAGCCTGTGACCAGCCTGGCGCCGCTGATCGACCATATCGATTTCGCGCGCTTCGGCCGTGCCCCGGCGCGGTTCGACGAGGGGGAGCTGGCGCTGCTCAACCAGAAGATTTTGCACCAGACCGAATATGAAACCGTCGCCGATCGCCTGCCCGCCGCGATCACCGCGGCGCGCTGGCGCGCGATCCGCCCGAACCTGATGACGGTCGCCGAAGCATTGGATTGGGTGTCGGTGTTCGACGGTCCGTTCGCGCCACCGCCCGCCGATGACGCCGATCGGCCAGTGCTGGCCGCCGCCGCCGCCGCCGCGCCCGCGCTCGACTGGAGCGCCGATCCCTGGCACGCGCTGACTGCTGCAGTGAAAGATGCGACGGGAGCCAAAGGCCGCGCGCTGTTCCTGCCCCTGCGCCGCGCGCTGACGGGCCGCGACCATGGGCCCGACATGGCCGAGCTGCTGCCGTTGATCGCCAAGGATCAGGCGGTGGCGCGGCTGGCCGCTCACTAAACACCCACCGAAAATTGCCGCCGCTTTTGCTTACCCGATCACTTGACAAAATGTGTAATGATATACTATCACTAATCTTTGACTTGGCCGGTAGCGGTGGTCGAAACACGGCAGGCCGGGTCTGACAGGCAAGGAGAGATGCCATGACCCTGATACCCCTGATTTCGTCGATTATAACGACGCCGGAGGCGACGACGGCACCGGCGGGCGCGGCGCCAGCCTTACCTCGCAACAGTTATGGCAGCGACCATGGCCGCCACCCGGTCGCGGCGCTGTTTGCCGTCGGCCTGCCCGCGGCGCTGGTCGTCGCGGTGGCGATGTCGCCGATGGTCGTGGTGACGCCGCCCAAGTCGCAACCGCTGCAAGGCACATTGATCGAACTGGTCAAACCGCTCGATCCGCCGCCGCCCCGACCCACGGACGAAGTGCAGCCGACCGAGCGATCGACGTCGGCAACCGATACCGTAAAATCGCCGATCGATGCCGATCCGATCACCGACAATCGGGTCAACGAAGGGCCGGTAGTCGTCGATTTTGGTCCGATTGATCCGGGTCCTCCAGCGCGCGCCGCCGATCCGCCGCCGCTTCCGAAGCTCGTGCTTGCCGAACTCGACCCGCGTTACGCCGGGGCATTTCAACCCGACTATCCCGCGAGCGAGCAGCGCCGTGAAATCGAGGGCGTCGCCAAGGTGCGTGTCCTGATCGGCACCGACGGGCGCGTGAAAGCAGTCGAACTGGTCAGCACCGACAGTCCCGGCTTTTTTGCCGAAACCAAACGCCGTGCGTTGGCCAAATGGCGCTTCACCCCCGCAACGCGCGGCGGCGTGGCCGAGGAAAGCTGGAAGACAATGACGGTTCGTTTCGAGATCAAGGCGGCTTAGGCGCCCGGCGATACGGCTCTCGGGCGGACCGCTGCGCGCCGTCCGCCTGCTCTTTTGCTTGACAGAAGCGCCGAATCCGGTCAGAGGCGCGCGGATATTGGGGGCGGCGCCTCGTGCGCGGCCCCTGAGTTTTTTCACACCAACGCCGGGGCCCTTAGTCCCGCCGCGTCCCCCGGAGTCCCGGCGGATGTGCAGTTATTTCGAGGAACAGGGCCATGGCCAAGCCGACGACCGTCAAGATCAAGCTGGTGAGCACCGCCGACACGGGTTTTTTCTATGTGACGAAAAAGAACCCGCGCACGATGACCGAGAAGATGTCGGTGCGCAAATATGACCCGCGCGTGCGCAAGCATGTCGAGTTCAAGGAATCGAAGATCAAGTGATGCGGCGACCTGCGCGCTCAAAGCGCGCAGGGAGAAAATGCATCATTCCGGTGAAAGCCGGAATCGAGGGGCGGCCGTTTGCGCCGCCCTTTTTCGTGCGGGCGCGAAAGACGGCTTTGGGGGTGGGGAGTTCTGCCGTTGCCCTCTCCCGTCGGGAGAGGGATACGCAGGCTTGGTTGCGTAGCAACCTAGCCGAAGTTGGGTGAGGGGATCACCGTCCAGTACGAAAACCAACCTCCGACACCCTCACCCAACCCTCTCCCAAGGGGAGAGGGCTTTATGACCGCAACCGGTCGGAAGCCGACGCTCAGGCAAACGCCCCCACGCTCTCGATGAACTTGATCACCGAAATCGGTTTCGACACATAGGCTTCGGCGCCCGCGGCGCGGATCTGTTCCTCGTCGCCCTTGCCGGCATAGGCGGTCACCGCCATGATCGGAACGCTGCGCAGCGTCGCGTCAGCCTTCATCTGGCCGATCAGTTCCAGCCCGCTGACATGCGGCAGCTGGATGTCCATGATGATCAGGTCTGGCGTCACCTCGCGCGCCTTCGCCACCGCATCGCGCCCGTCGCGCACGGGGTGGGCGGTGTAGCCATGGGCGTTGAGCAGGTCACAGAACAGACGCAGGTTCAGCTCATTATCCTCGACGACCAATATGGTCTTGCCCATGATACTTCGCTTCCCCACCTTGCGTTCGCGGCCCGTTTAGGCGAATCGGCCGCACGACACAATTGCCTCCCGTTGAAGGGAAAAATGCCTTGCACTATGATGACGCAGCTTTGGCGCTTCAGGCTCTCGGCTGGATATTGAGCGACGAACCGCGCGCCGAACGGCTGCTCGCGCTCACCGGGCTGGCGCCGGACGAACTGCGCGCCTCGCTGGGCGAACGCGCGACGTTGGCGGCGATCCTGTCGTTCCTGACCGCCCATGAAAATGATCTTGTGGCCTGCGCCGACGCGTTACAGGTGCCGCCTGCAACGCTCGCCGCAGCATCGCAGCGGCTGGAAGGAATGACCCTATGAACCGTCCGCTCGTCATCACCGACTGCGACGAGGTGCTGATGCACATGGTTGTCCCTTTTGCCGAATGGGTCGACGCCGAACATGGGGTGCTGTTCCGCATCGAGGATGCCAGCTTTGCCGGGGCGCTGAAGCGCAAGGAATGCGGCACGCCGCTCGAGGCGGCCGAGGTCTGGCCGCTGCTCGACGGCTTTTTCCGCACCGAGATGACCCGGCAATATCCGATCCCGGGCGCGCTGGCCGCGATGGCGGTACTCGCCGAGCAAGCCGACATTGTGGTGCTGACCAACGTCGGTCCGGACCATCAGCAGGCGCGGATCGACCAGCTGGCGCTCCATGATTTCTACGCTCCGGTGATCGGCAGCCGCGGCGGCAAGGGCGAGCCGGTGCGCCGCCTGATTGAACAATATCGGCCGTCGGTCGCAGTATTCATCGACGATCTGGCGGGTCATCATCATTCGGTAGCGCAGGAAGCGCCCGATGTCTGGCGGCTGCACTTGGTCGGCGAGCCCGCGATCGCCGACAAGATCGCGCCCGCGAAACATGCCCACGCCCGGATCGACGACTGGTCGGCAGCGCAGAACTGGATCCTCGCGCGCCTCGCCGAAAACATTCCCGCCCCCGCCGCGCAGGCGGCTTAACAAGGACCCATCATGGATATCATCGCAAAGCTCGCCGAACTCGGCCTCGAACTGCCCAAGGCGGCCGCACCGGTCGCCGCCTATGTCCCCGTCGTCGAACAGGGCGGCTTGCTGTATGTCAGCGGCCAGTTGCCGTTTCGTGACGGGCAGGTGGTGACCGGACGGCTGGGCGAAGACATGGACGTCGCGGGCGGTCAGGACGCGGCACAGCGCGTTGCGCTGATGCTCGTTGCGCAGATCGGGCAGGCGCTCGGCGGCGACTGGTCGCGCATCGAACGCGTCGTCAAGCTCGGGGTATTCGTCAACAGCGCCCCCAGCTTTACCGATCAGGCGAAGGTTGCCAATGGCGCGTCGGAGCTGTTCGAGACGCTGTTCGGCGAGGCGGGGCGTCACGCGCGCGCCGCGGTCGGCGTTGCGGTACTGCCGCTCGGCGCCGCGGTCGAGGCCGATGCGATCGTCGCGGTGAAACCCGCCTGAGGCTGGCGATGGCCGAAGCCGACCCGCCTGCACGGACGATCTCGCTCGGCACGGGCGTTTCTGCGATCGATGCCGCGGCGTGGGATGCCTTGCACGAACGCGGCAACCCGTTCGTCAGCCATGCCTTTCTGTCGCTCCTCGAGGAATCGGGCAGCGTCGGTCCAGGGACGGGCTGGCAGGCGGCACCGCTGCTGGTCGAGGACGCAGCGGGCGCACTGCTCGCCGCTGCGCCCGCTTATCTGAAATCGCACAGCCAAGGCGAATATGTTTTCGATCAGGGGTGGGCCGATGCGTGGACCCGCGCCGGCGGCGACTATTATCCCAAGCTCCAGATCGCAGCGCCCTTTACCCCGGTGCCGGGACCTCGGCTGCTGGCGCCGGACGCCGACGACGCGCGACTGCTGATCCGCGCCGCCGAGGCGGTGGTCCGGCAGAACGGCCTGTCGTCGGCGCATGCGACCTTTGTCGCACCCGCGCAGATGCCGCTGTTCGAAGGCGCAGGGTGGTTGGTCCGCCGCGACATCCAGTTTCATTTCGCCAACGCGGGCTATGCCAGTTTCGACGATTTCCTCGCGACGCTGACCTCGGCCAAGCGCAAGCAGTTGCGCAAGGAGCGCGCCCGCGCGGTTCAGGGTCTGCGGATCGAGGAGCTGACCGGCGAGGCGATTCGTCCCGAGCATTGGGACGCGATGTGGCTCTTCTATCAGGACACCGGTTCGCGCAAATGGGGGCGGCCCTATCTTACCCGCCCGGCGTTCGACCTGATCGGCGAACGGATGGCGGAGCAGGTCATCCTGCTGCTCGCTTATGATGATGATCGACCGGTTGCGGGGGCCTTGCACTTCCTTGGCGCCGACACGCTTTACGGGCGCTATTGGGGGTGCCTGACCGACATTCCCTATCTGCATTTCGAGCTCTGTTATTACCGCGCGATCGACATCGCGATCGCGCGCGGCCTGCGGCGGGTCGAGGCGGGCGCGCAGGGCGGGCACAAGCTCGCGCGCGGCTATGGCCCCGTTGCTACCTGGTCGGCGCATTTCATCGCCGATCCCGGGTTTCGCCGTGCGGTGGCCGATTTTCTGGAACAGGAGCGCCGCGCCGAAGAAGCTGAGATGGACTGGCTTGAGGGGCATATGCCGTTTCGGCGGGCGGATTAACTCCTCTTCCTCGTCACTCCGGACTTGCTCCGGGGTCCATGCAGAGAAGCCGGAATGGATGCCGCATCAAGTGCGGCGTGACGAATTTTGAAGAATTAGGCAGCAAACCGCCGTGCCGCCGGACGGCGTGCGGTTTCGTCGAGCCAGGCGCGCGCCTGGCGCTGCGCTTCGGCGATTTCGTCGCGGCTCATTTCGTCGGACAGGTCGGCGCGGCATTGCTGGCCTTCCTTGTTGCCGCCGAGCGCGGCGAGATTGAACCATTTATGCGCTTGGATCAGGTCGACATCGACCCCGCCGGTGCCGGTGGAAAAGGCGATACCCAGATCGAAATAGGCATTGGCGTCGCCGCGGGCCGCATCGAGCAAGCGGCTTTCGATCAGAAACTGCGCAGACTTCAGACTGTTGGCCATAAAAAACCCCCTGTCGCCTCCCCCCACAGGAGGCTTCGCGGTCTAACCTTGCGGCTTATGGTCAACAAAGCGTTAACGATGCGGATAATTTCTTGTGGGTAGGGCGCTGAAATGGCGGAAGTTCGACGTTTTCGGGTGCAATCAATTCACCGGATAATTGTCGATAAGCCGGGTTTTGCCCATCCGCGCGGCGGCGAGCAGCCGTGCCGGGCTTCGAAAAACGGTCAATCTTTCAAGGCTGTCGGCATCGGCGAGCGCGACATAATCGACGCTGTCGAACCCGCCTGCGACGATCGCAGCCGTCGCTTGGCGCAACGCCGCGTCGACGTCGCCGCCGTTCGCGATCGCTGTCGCGGCGGCTTTCAAGGCATCGGGAAAGGCGGTCGCGGCGGCGCGCTGCGCGGACGACAGATAGGCGTTGCGCGACGACAGCGCGAGGCCGTCGGGATCGCGCGCAATCGGCGCGCCCAGAATGTCGAGGTGAAAATCCAGGTCGCGCGCCATACGGCGGATGATCGCGAGCTGCTGCCAATCCTTCTCGCCGAAGATCGCGATGTCCGGGTGGACTTGATTGAACAGTTTGGCGACGATCGTCGCGACCCCGTCGAAATGGCCGGGGCGCGCGGCGCCGCAATAATCGGCGCCGAGTTCGGCAACCTCGATATGGGTGCTGTGCCCGCCCGGATACATCACTGTCCCATCGGGCGCCCACAGCAGGCTGACGCCTTCGTCGACCAGCAGCGCGGCGTCGCGCGCTTCGTCGCGCGGATAGGCGGCAAAATCCTCGTTGGGACCGAATTGGGTCGGGTTGACGAAAATCGACACGACGACATGATCGGCGACGCGTCGTCCCATCTGCACCAGCGAGAGGTGGCCATCGTGCAGTGCGCCCATCGTCGGCACCAAGGCGACGCTTTTGCCGCCCTGTTTCAGGGCAGCGATGCCACGATGCAGCGTCGCGATATCACGGATGATTTGCACGCTTGCCCAGCCTCCGATATTGGCGGCGCAACTGCACCACTCGCGGCGCCGCCATGCGCCGCCAACCGGAAAATCGCAACTGCCCATGACGAACAGCGTGACCAAACCCGCCCCGCACCGCATCATCTTTGCCAATGAAAAGGGCGGCACCGGCAAATCGACCTGCGCGGTGCATTTTGCGGTCGCGCTGGCCAGCCAGGGCTGGAAGATCGCGGGGCTCGACCTCGATCCGCGCCAGCGCACCTTTCACCGCTATCTCGAGAATCGTACCAACACCGCGAAACGCCGCGACATCGACCTGCCGATGCCGCATTTCGAGGTGTTCGAAGGCACGACGATCGAAGAACTCGACGCGCAGGTCGCGCGGATGACTGCCGATTGCGACTATTTCGTCGCCGACACCCCGGGCCGCGACGATGTTTTTGCGCGTCATCTGGCGATGACCGCCGATACGCTCGTCACCCCGATCAACGACAGCTTCATCGATTTCGACCTGATCGGCCAGGTCGATCCCGAAACATTTCAGGTCACCCGGCCCAGCTTTTATTCCGAACTGATCTGGGACACGCGCAAGGCGCGCGCCAAGACCGACGGGCGGACAATCGACTGGATCATCCTGCGCAACCGCCTCCAGCATGTCGACGCGCACAATATGCGCCGCGTCGGCGAAGCCTTGAGCCAGCTGTCGCGCCGTGTCGGGTTCCGCGTCATTCCGGGGCTTGGCGAGCGTGTCATTTATCGTGAATTGTTCCCGGCCGGACTGACCCTGCTCGACAAGGCGCATCTTGGCGGCATGGGTATCGGTCATGTCGTTGCGCGTCAGGAACTGCGCGAGGCGATGGGCGGGCTGAACCTGCCCGCGCGCGAACGCTTTCATCCCGACGGCGATCTGTTCGCCGCCGCCTGATCATCATCTCTCCCCCAGCACGAGTTTATCCATGACCACAATGACGAATCACGCCTTTCATCCGACACTGCTGCGCGAATACGACATCCGCGGCGTCGTCGGGGACACGCTGTCGGACCAGGACGCCTATGCCATCGGGCGCAGTTTCGCGACGCTGGTGGCGCGCGCCGGGGGCCGGCGGATCGCGGTCGGCTTTGACGGGCGGCTGTCGTCGCCGATGCTCGCCGATGCCTTGATCGCCGGGATCAACGCGGCGGGGATCGACGCACTGAATGTCGGGCTCGGCCCGACGCCGATGCTTTATTATGCGGCCTCAACCGAAGAGGTGGATGGCGGCATCCAGATAACCGGCAGCCACAATCCCCGCGACTATAACGGCTTCAAATTTGTGATGCAGGGGCGGCCTTTCTATGGCGCCGATATTCAGCGGATCGGCGAAATGGCTGCTGCGGGGGATTGGGAAGTTGGCGAAGGTGCCACGCAGCGTATCGACATCATCGACGCTTATGTCGACCGGCTGGTCGAGGGTTTCGCCGGGAGCGCCTTCCGGATCGGCTGGGATGCGGGCAACGGCGCTGCCGGGACCGTCATCGAAAAGCTGACCGCGAAGTTGCCGGGCGAGCATTTCCTGTTGTTCACTGACATCGACGGCCATTTCCCCAACCACCATCCCGATCCTACCGAAGAGAAGAATCTGGCGGATTTGCGTAAGCTCGTCGCCGAGAGGAACCTCGATTTCGGCGTCGCTTTCGATGGAGACGGTGACAGGATCGGGGCGATCGACGGCGAGGGGCGCGTGATCTGGGGCGACCAGCTGCTGCAAATCTACGCCGCGGCGCTGCTCGCCGACCTCCCCGGCGCGAAGATCATCGCCGATGTGAAGGCGAGCCAGGCGCTGTTCGACCGCGTCGCGGAGCTGGGCGGCCAGCCTTTGATGTGGAAGACCGGCCACAGCCTGATCAAGGCGAAGATGAAGGAAACGGGGAGCCCGCTGGCGGGCGAGATGAGCGGCCATATCTTTTTCGCCGACCGCTATTATGGCTATGACGATGCGCCCTATGCCGCGATCCGACTGATCGAGGCGGCGACCAAGCTGGGACAGAGCGTTACCGCGCTTCGCGGCGCGATGGCGCCGATGGTCAACACCCCCGAACTGCGCTTCCAAGTCGATGAGGTGCGCAAATTCGCCATTGTGGATGAAGTTCTTGCGCGGCTCGCCGCATCCGGGGCCAAGGTCGATCGCACCGACGGGGCGCGGGTGCTGACCGACGACGGCTGGTGGCTGCTGCGCGCGTCGAACACGCAGGATGTGCTCGTCGCGCGCGCCGAGGCGAAGGATGAAGCGGCGCTGGCGCGGCTGCTCGCCGCGATCGACGAACAGCTCGCCCTGTCGGGAATAGCGCGCGGGCCGCAGGCGGGGCATTAGTTGTATCTCCCCTCCCTTCTAGGGAGGGGTCGGGGGTGGGTATGCGGCCAAAAAGAGCGCCTGCGGCGACCCACCCCTAACCCCTCCCTAAAAGGGAGGGGAACAGCCTTGCAATAATCTTGCCAGATTGACCTTGGCGGCGCTCCTCGGGTAACGCCCGCACATGGCCCGCTCAGCATGGCCCACTCAGGAAGCGATGTGGAAATGATCGACGACGAAGCGACCCCGGCACCGCTGACGGCCGACACCGACCACGGCGTCACCGAGCACAAGGCGCATGCCCGCGACGACGCGGCGTCGGGCAACGGGCTCGCGGTCATCTCGATCGCCAAAAGCTATGACAAGCGCACCGTGCTGTCCGATGTGTCGCTGTCGGTCGGCAAGGGCGAGGTCGTCGGGCTGCTCGGCCCGAACGGTGCGGGCAAGACGACCTGTTTCTATTCGATCATGGGGCTGGTGAAGCCCGACGCCGGGCGCATCATGCTCGACGGCGCCGACATCACCGCGCTCCCGATGTATCGCCGCGCGATCCTCGGTCTCGGCTATCTGCCGCAGGAAACCTCGATCTTTCGCGGCATGACCGTCGAACAGAATATCAGCGCGGTGCTCGAACTCAGCGAGCCCGACAAGATCGCGCGCGAACGCCGGCTTGAGGAACTGCTCGACGAATTCGGCCTCACCCGGCTGCGCAGCGCCGCCGCGATGGCGCTGTCGGGCGGCGAACGCCGCCGCGCCGAAATCGCCCGCGCGCTCGCCGCCAACCCGTCGATCATGCTGCTCGACGAACCATTTGCGGGGATCGATCCGCTGTCGATCAGCGACATTCGCGACCTGGTCGCCGATTTGAAGACACGCGGCATCGGGGTGCTGATCACCGACCATAATGTTCGCGAAACGCTCGATCTCGTCGACCGCGCCTGCATCATCTATGACGGCAAGGTGCTGCTTGCCGGCTCCCCCGAAGAGCTCGTCGCCGACCCCGAGGTGCGCCGCCTCTATCTCGGCGAGGGCTTCTCTTTGTGATCGACTAATCGCTGATGGCGTTGGGTCCGCGCCTCGATCTCCGCCAGTCGCAATCGCTGGTGATGACGCCGCAGCTGCAGCAAGCGATCAAGCTGCTGGCGCTGTCGAACCTCGAACTCGAGGCCTATCTGGCCGAAGCCCTGGAGGGCAATCCCCTGCTCGATACGGCATCGGGCGACAGCGACGGCAGCGGCGGCGAGGGGAGCGACGAGCACGGCGACGATGCACCCGCGACAGAAGCGGCCGCGCTCGACGCCGACCAGGCGCTGGCGGCGGACAGCGGCACCGCCAACGATCTCGACGTCGATCTGACCGCCGACAGTTTTCACCACGACAGCGCCAGCGACAATGTCGGCCTGTCGGGCGGCAGCGATAGCGAAGGCATCGATTTCGACAGCTTCGCGGGCGAGGACGAAACGCTGCACGGCCATTTGCTGGCGCAGGTCGGCGAGCGGTTCAGTGGGCTGGAGGCGATGATCGCCGAACAGCTGGTCGCGCTGATCGACGAGGCGGGCTATTTGCGTGCCGACCTGGCCGAAGTTGCGCAGCGGCTGGGGGTGCCGCTGGCGCTGGTCGAAAGCGTGCTCGCGGGGGTGCAGGGCTTCGATCCCTCGGGGGTTGGCGGGCGCGACCTCGCCGAATGTATCGCGATCCAGGCGCGCGAGGCCGACCGTTACGATCCGGCGATGGCGACGATGATCGCGCATCTCGATCTGGTCGCCAAGGGTGCGTTTCCGCAGCTCAAGCGCATCTGCGGGGTCGATGACGAGGATCTGGCCGACATGATCCGCGAACTGCGGGGCTATGATCCCAAACCCGGGCTGAAATTTGGTGGTGACGCGGCGCAGGCGGTGGTTCCCGACCTGTACATCCGCCGCACCGCGCAAGGCTGGGCGGTCGAAATCAACAGCGGCACCTTGCCGCGTCTGCTCGTCAACCGCCGCTATTATACCGAGCTGGCCAAGGGCGCGGCGGCGAAGAGCAAGGCCTGGCTGTCGGAGCAGCTGGCGGGCGCCAACTGGCTGGTGCGCGCGCTCGATCAGCGCCAGCGCACGATCATCAAGGTCGCGAGCGAGATCGTCAAGCAGCAGGAGGGGTTCTTCCTGCACGGCGTCGCGCACATGCGCCCGCTGACCCTGCGCCAGGTCGCCGAGGAGATCGGCATGCACGAATCGACCGTCAGCCGCGTCACCAGCAACAAATATCTGTCCTGCCCGCGCGGGCTGTTCGAACTCAAATATTTCTTTTCCAGCGGCATTTCGGCGACCGAGGGCGACGGCGCGGTATCGGCGGAGGCGGTGAAGAGCCGGATCAAGGCGATGATCGAGGCCGAGGATGCGAAAGCGATCCTGTCCGACGAGACGATCGCGCAGAAACTGTCGGCGGAGGGCCACGACATCGCGCGGCGCACCGTGGTGAAATATCGCGAGGCGATGGGCTATGGCTCATCGGTGCAGCGGCGGCGCCAGAAAGCTTTGGCGGGTTAGATTTTGGTTCGCGCAGAGTACGCAGAGATCGCAGAGAATTTGGTTCACGCGGAGGCGCCGAGACGCGGAGGAAAAAGGAGACTGGCGGCTTTGCCGCCCTTTTCTCTGCTCTGCGATCTCTGCGATCTCTGCGCGAATATCGTCTTCTCTGTGCCTCCATGTATCCGCGTGAACTTTTCCCGGCTGATCGGCCCCGCAGCAGTTGACTTTTTGGCACTATCCCCATAGTTGCGCCGCTTCGCGTCAACACGCCAAGATTTACGGACAGAGATCATGAAGATTCGCAACAGCCTGAAGTCGCTGAAGGACCGCCACCGGGATAACCGCGTTATCCGCCGCCGTGGCCGCACCTATGTGATCAACAAGACCAACCGCCGCTTCAAGGCGCGCCAGGGCTGATGCCCCAGCGCGGGGTGTTTTCGCCCCGTTTGCTTTTGACGAACAGCGAACCGCCGTCGGATGCTTCCGGCGGCGCTTTCGCGTGTCGGGAACGCTTATGATCCGCCGCTGTGTGATTTTCGACGTCGGCCGCGTCCTGTTCGACTGGGACCTGCGCTATCTGTTCGCCAAGCTGATCGCCGATTCGGACGAGCTGGAATGGTTCGTGGCGAACGTGGTGACGCCGCAGTGGCATTTCCAGCACGACGCGGGCCGTCCGCTCGCCGACATGGTGCCCGAACTTACAGCGAGATTTCCCGATCATGCGGCGCTGATCGACGCCTATCGGACGCGCTTCAATGAGACGATCCCGGCGGCGATGCCCGGCAGCCTCGAACTGGTCGAGCGGCTCGACGCCGCGGGCGTCCCGCTGTTCGCCATCACCAATTTCGGCCATGAATTCTGGGAAGGCTTCCGCCCGACCCAGCCGATCTTCGACCGCTTCCGCGACGTTGTCGTCTCAGGCACCGAAAAACTGATGAAGCCCGACCCGGCGATCTACCGCCTCGCGATCGAGCGATTCGGCATCGACCCTGCGGGTGCGTTCTTTATCGACGATGTGGCCGCGAACGTCGCCGCGGCCGAATCGGTCGGCATCGCGGGACACCAGTTCGTCGATGCAGCGACTTTGGAGCGGGAACTGGCTTCGCGGGGCTATTTGCCTGCCTGATTGGCAATGCCATCTGTCGACGGCACCAAGGGATAAACGAGATTGAACAGCCAGCTGGCTGCACCGGACAAAATAACCACCAAAACCCCGGCTGGTGCGCGTCGTCTGCCTTCTACCAAGGGTGTTCCAGCGAACACACGCCACACCACTTCATATGCGAGATAAGCCACCAAGGCGATAAAGAGCAGATGAATCAGCAAGCGCGACCATGAGACTGTAATTGGCTGCGATTTGTCCGCCATCGCAGCTACTTCTCCACCCCCAACTGCGTCAGCACAAAGGCGAACTCCTCGGCATCTTCGCGCAGCGCGCCCCAGCGGCCCGATTTGCCGGCGTGGCCCGCGCCCATGTTGGTGCGCAGCAGCAAGGTCGCGTCATTGGTGCGCGTCGCGCGGAGCTTGGCGACCCATTTGGCGGGTTCCCAATAGGTGACGCGCGGGTCGTTGAGCCCCGCCGATACCAGCATCGGCGGATAGGCTTTGGCGGTGACATTGTCATAGGGGCTATAGCTCAGCATATAGTCGAACGCCGCCTTGTCGGTGATCGGATTGCCCCATTCGGGCCATTCGCCGGGGGTCAGCGGCAGCGATTCGTCGATCATCGTGTTGATCACATCGACGAACGGCACGCCCGCGAGCACCGCGCCCCACAGTTCGGGCGCCTCGTTATATACGACCCCCATGACCTGCCCGCCCGCCGAGCGGCCCTCGATCGAGATCTTGCCCGCGCGGGTATATTTGGCGGCGATCAGCCCCTTGGCGACGTCGATGAAGTCGTTGAACGTGTTTTTGCGCGCGGTCGTCTTGCCCGCGAGATACCATGCGCGGCCGAGGTCGTCGCCGCCGCGGACATGCGCGATGGCATAGATCATGCCGCGATCGACCAGGCTGAGGCGGGTGGTCGAAAAGCCCGGCGGGACGCGGTAGCCGTAGCTGCCATAGACGTAGAGGTGCAGCGGGGCGCTGCCGTCGCGCGGGGTGCCTTTCTTGTACACCAGCGACACCGGCACCGGGGTGCCGTCGCGCGCGGGAATATTCACCAATTCGGTTACATAGTCGTCATGATTATAACCGGACGGAATTTCCTGCACCTTGAGCGTTTCGAGTTTGCCGCTGGCGATGTCGTAGTCGAACACCGTGTCGGGGGTGACCATCGATTCATAATCGAGCCGCAGCTTGTCCTGATGATATTCGGGATTGTCGCCCAGCCCCGCGACATAGGTCGTCTCGGGGAACTGGATCCGGCCGGGGGTGAGCGGCGCGTCGTAGCGGCGGACATCGACCTGATCGACGCCCTTTTCGCGCGATTCGAGGACAAAATAGTCGCGGAAGATCGCGAGACCGGTGATGTAATTTTCGTCCGAACCGGGGATCAGCGTTTTCCATTGGCCGGGGTTGTCGAGGCTGGCGGTCGCGACGCGGAAATTGGCATGATCGTCGTTGGTGTGGATATAGAGCGTCTTCTCGCGCACATCGACGCTGTACTCGCGGCCCTTCTTGCGCGCCGATACCAGCATCGGCTGGGCGCCCGGGTCGTCGGCGGGAAGCAGATAGACCTCGCTCGTTTCATTGTCGCCGGTTGCGATCACGATATAGGCGTCGTCGGCGGTCTTGCCGATGCCGACCCCGAAACCGATGTCGGCTTCCTTGTAGATGCGGACATCTTCGCTGACCGGCGTGCCGAGATAATGGACGTGGACATTGTCGGTGCGCCAGTTTTCATTGGCCAGGCCATAGAGCAGTGCGTCGCTGTTCTCGGTCCACACCAGCGACGACAGGGTGCCGGGGATGACGTCGGGCAGCGCCTGGCCGGTCGTCAGATCGGTGAAGCGGACTTCGAAGCGTTCCGAGCCATTGTCGTCGACCGCATAGGCCATCAGCTTGCCGTTCGGGCTGACCGCCACGTCGGACAGGCGGAAATACTCCTTGTCCTTCGCCATTGCGACTTCGTCGAGGATCAGCGCGGCATCGCCGCCCGCGGCGGGCCGCCGATACCATTTCTTATACTCGGCGCCCTCTTCATATTCGACCCAATAGACCCAGTCGCCGTCCTTTTGCGGCACGCTCGAATCGGCTTCCTTGATCCGGCCCTTCATTTCCTGAAACAAGGTTTCGACCAATGCGGCGTGCGGCTTCATCGCCGCATCGAAATAGGCGTTTTCGGCCTTTACATAACCCAGCACATCCTTGTCATCGATCACCGGATAGCTTTCGTCCTTCAGCCAGTGATAGGGATCGGACAGTTTTTTGCCGTGCAGCACCGTCTCGTGCGGGCGCTTTTCGGCGACCGGGGCGGCGGGCAGGGCAGGGGCGGGGCTGGTCAAGGCAGGGGCTTTCTGTTGGGCAAGCAGGGGCGATGATGCGACAAGCGGGGTGGCAATTGCTGCCAGAAACATCCAAATAGCGCGCATCGAAAAATCCCCCGCGGTGTCGCCCGAGATGGGCGGGATCACCCGCGATGTAGGAATAAGGAACGTCTGATGTCCAGCACCATCCACGCCGATCGTCTTGCCCGGGTCCGCGCCGCGCTGAAAGCGCAGGGTCTCGACGGCTTTGTCGTTCCGATCAGCGACGAACATATGAGCGAATATGTCGGCGCCTATGCGCAGCGCATGGCGTGGCTGACCGGCTTTGGCGGCTCGGCCGGAACCGCGGCGGTGCTGCCGGAGAAGGCGGCGGTGTTTATTGACGGGCGTTATACGGTGCAGGTGCGCGATCAGGTCGACGGGGCATTGTTCGACTATGTGGGGGTGCCGCAGTCGAGCGTTGCCGACTGGCTGGGGGCGAATGTCGCCGCGGGGCAGAAAATCGGTTTCGACCCGTGGCTCCAAGGCATCGACTGGGCGCGCAGCCTGGGCCGGGCGCTGGCGGCAAAGGGCGCGCAGCTGGTGGCGGTCGACGAGAATCCGATCGATGCGGCGTGGGACGATCAGCCGGCGCCGAGCGCCGCGGTGGTGACCGTCCATGACGCGGCGCTTGCGGGGCAGAGCGCGGTGGAGAAGCGCGAAGTCATCGCCGACTGGCTAAAGGCGCAGGGTCTGGACACGACGGTGATGACGGCGCTCGATTCGATCGCGTGGACGTTCAACATTCGCGGCACCGACGTCAGCCACACCCCGGTCGGGCTGGCTTTTGCGCTGCTCCATTCCGACGCGACCGCCGACCTGTTCATCGCACCCGAGAAGGTCACCGACGCGGTGCGCGCGCATCTGGGCAACAGCGTGCGCATCCACGATCGAAGTGCGTTCGAGGCGGCGCTCGCCGAGCTCAAGGACAAGCAGGTGGCGGTCGATCCCGACCGGGCGGTCGCGGCGATCTTTACCGCGCTCGAGGCGGCCGGGGCCAAGATTGCGCGGCACCGCGATCCGGCGGTGCTGCCCAAGGCGATCAAGAACGATGTCGAACTCGGCGGCACCCGCGCCGCGCATGTCCGCGACGGGGTCGCGGTCGCGCGCTTCCTCAAATGGATGGAAGAGGTCGCGCCGCAGGGCGGGCTCGACGAACTCGGTGCGGCGGACAAATTGCGCGAATTTCGCGAAGCGGGCGGCGGACTTGTGGACCTGAGCTTCGATACCATCTCGGCGGCGGGGCCGAACGGCGCGCTGCCGCATTACAAGGTCGACGAGACGACCAACCGCGCGATCGAGACCGGGACGCTGTATCTGGTTGATTCGGGCGGGCAGTACGCCGACGGCACGACCGACATCACGCGGACGATCGCGATCGGGGCGCCGACCGCCGAAATGCGCCGCCGGTTTACCCAGGTGCTGAAGGGCCATATCGCGCTCGCTACTGCCCGCTTCCCGAAGGGAACACGCGGCAGCCAGCTCGACATTCTCGCGCGGCAATATCTGTGGGCTGATGGGGTCGATTATGCGCATGGTACCGGCCACGGCGTCGGCGCCTATCTGGCGGTGCACGAAGGGCCGCAGCGCATCGCCAAGCCCGCCGGCGGGCAGGCGGGGACCGAGGAGCCGCTGCATGCGGGCATGATCCTGTCGAACGAGCCCGGCTATTACAAGGCGGGCCATTTCGGCATCCGCATCGAAAATCTGGTCGTCGTCACGCCGCAGAGCATCGACGGCGCCGAAGAGGATATGCTGGGGTTCGAGACGATTACTTTTGCGCCGATCGCGCAAAATCTGGTCGAAACCGCGCTGCTGTCGCCCGCCGAGGCCGACTGGCTCGACGCCTATCATGCCGAGGTGTTCGCCAAGCTGGCCCCGGCAATGAGCGCGGACGATCGTGCCTGGCTCGAAGCCGCCTGCGCGCCGCTCGACCGCGCCCCCGCCGCGCTCGCGGCCTGACACGGCGATGGACAGCAGCAACTGGGATGTCCCGCTCAACGATTTCCGCGTCCACGAAACGGTGCGGGTGCGTTTCAACGAGATCGACGGCCAGAACATCGTCTTCAACGGCAATTATCTGATCTACGCCGATGTCGGGGTGACCGAATATTTTCGCGCGCTCGGTGAGGGGCAGCCCGGCCCCTATTTTCACCAATATGGTACCGACATCCGCGAAACCCGGTGCGAAATCGAATATCATGCCCCGGCGCGGCTGGACGAACGGATTACCATCGCGGCGCGGGTGAGCCGGTTCGGGCGGACCAGCTTCACGGTGCATTGCGCGATCTTTCGCGACGCCGAGCGGCTCACCGATATCGAGATCAGCTATGCCCATATCGACCTCGACAGCGGCGGTGCGACGCCGCTGCCCGGGAGCTTCATTGCCGAAGTGCGCCGATTCGAAACGCAGGTGCCGCTGCAGGCGTGATTCGCGAATCACCGGGCGGCGCCCGATAACGCGGTTTCTCAATCAAAAAGGTCGAAAAAAAAGGGCCACCCGAGGGTGGCCCATGAAAGTTTTGGGAGAGGATGCCTAAAAGGCAGGCTCATATTGCAGCGCACAAAAATTTGTGCAACTGCGAAATAAGCATCTGCACTTGCATTTTTTGCAATCGCCGGCCGCCGAGGCCGTCGTTTGATGCAATCCACCAACCCCTCGCAAATTCCCGCGACATCGCCTAAATTGGCGCCATGGGAATGTTCAACAATGTCGATGTCGGCGGCGGCCTGTCCGATTTCTGGGCCTATATCCGCGAACCGCGCCCGCACCGCTGGGCCAGCTGGGGCGTCGCGATCGTGCTCCCATTGGTGGTTCTTTACGGCTTTTCCGAACATCTGATCCGCACCGAAGAACCCAAGGCGCAGATCATTTATTTCGAAAACTGGTCGGCAGAGCGCAGCGCCGCCGAGATTCGCGCCGATTGGGTGGCGCGCGCCAAGGAAACGACGCGCGCCAATGCCGAAAAACGCGCCGAATATCAGCGCCTCGCCGACAGATTGGGGGTCGAATATGATTCGGCGGAGGCGGACAAGGTGACCCGCGAAACCTTGGGCGAAGCTGAGGCCGCGGCGGCGAAGCAGCGGAAGCCTGCGCCCGTCCAGCGTTCGACGCTCGCCGAGCGCGCGGCGCGCGGGCCGCAATCACAGGCCGCCGACTGACCCGGATGCAGCGCCCGCCCGCCGATGCCGACTGGATGGCGGCCGCCATCGCGCTGTCGCGGCGCGGCCGCCCGGCGTCGGCACCCAATCCCAATGTCGGTTGCCTGATCGTCAAGGACGGGATTGTCGTGGCGCGCGGCTGGACCCAGCCGGGTGGGCGCCCGCATGCCGAGGCGGCCGCGCTGGTGCAGGCGGGCGACGCGGCGCGCGGCGCCACCGCCTATGTCACGCTGGAACCTTGCGCGCACAGCAGCCCACGTGGTCCTGCCTGCGCCGATACGCTGATCGCCGCGGGCATTGCGCGCGTCGTCATCGCGGCGCAGGACCCCGATCCGCGGACCGATGGCGCAGGCATTGCGCGGCTGCGCGATGCCGGGGTCCAGGTGGTCGTTGGCGCCCTGTCCGCCCAGGCGCGCGCGGCGATGGCGCCCTGGTGGACGCGGCAGGTAGCTGGTCGGCCTTTCGTCACCCTGAAGCTCGCGACTTCGCTCGACGGCTGTATCGCGATGAAGGATGGTTCGAGCCGCTGGATCACCGGCGATCGCGCGCGCGCGCATGGGCATCTCGAACGCGCCCGGCATCAGGCGATCCTCGTCGGACGCGGGACGCTCGCGGCCGATGATCCGACACTCGATGTGCGGCTACCCGGTCTGGAAGCGCGCAGCCCGAAACGGCTGCTGCTGACGCGGGGGATTGCGCCGACCGGCTGGACCGCGATCGGTTCGCCCGAATCGATCGATGGCGTCGATTCGGTGCTGGTCGAGGGCGGCGCCGGGGCGGCGTCGGCTTTTCTCGCCGCCGACCGTGTCGATCGCCTGCTCCTCTACCGCGCGCCCATCCTGATCGGCGGCGGCAAGCCCGCAATCGGCGACATCGGCTTGACCGATCTGGCGGACGCGCATGGCCGCTGGCGCGTGACCGACAGCCGCCTGCTTGGCAGCGACCGGCTCGACGTCTACGAGCGGGTCAGAGAAGGATAAGCCCCCCATGTTCACCGGCATCATCACCGACATCGGCACCGTGCGTTCGCGCGAGGATCGCGGCGACACGCGGCTGATCATCGACACCCGCTACGACACCGCGACGATCGATCTCGGCGCGTCGATCGCCTGTTCGGGCGCGTGCCTGACCGTGGTCGACAAAGGGGCCGACGCTGGCGGTGACTGGTTCGCGATCGACGCCAGCGCCGAAACGCTGGCGCGCACCGCACCGGGCATGTGGGATGCGGGCCGCCGCCTGAACCTCGAACGCGCGCTGAAGGTCGGCGACGAACTCGGCGGGCATATCGTCACCGGGCATGTCGATGCGGTGGGGACCATCGTGTCGGTCATCCCGGTCGGCGACAGTGTCGGCGTGACCGTATCGGCGCCCGCCGAACTGGCGCCGCATATCGCCGCCAAAGGCTCGATCACCGTCGACGGCATCTCGCTGACGGTCAACGACGTCAGCGACCAGCCCGACGGCAGCGCGCATTTCACGCTGAACATCATTCCGCACACACAGGCGATGACGACGCTGGACGAGGTGGCAGCGGGGCGGTCGGTCAATCTGGAGATCGACATTCTGGCGCGCTATCTGGCGCGGATGCAGGCGCGGGGCGCCTAACAACTCGTCGTCATTGCGAGCGAAGCGAAGTAATCCAGGGCGGTTTACGCCTACTCTGGATTGCCGCGTCGCCTGCGGCTCCTCGCAATGACGGGCTTTGGGGCGGATTAACCCTCGACCCACCCCGCCGCCAATTCGGGATCGATCGCGACCATCGACCGCCGCATCGCGATCCGCCCGACACGCAGCAGTTCGGCCTTGCGCCGCGCCGGGGCGAGGTTGCAGCTTGCCGCTTCGCGCACCACCGCCGCGCCATAGCGGTCGGCGATGATCAGGCCAGAGGTTTCGGGGCGATAGTCGGGGGTGTCGAGGATCGCGGGGTCCAGCCCCGACGCCAGCGCCCAGTAAAAATTGTCGCACCAGTCGCAATAGTCGGGCCATTTGCCGTCGCCGTGCAGGTCGGCGCGGCTGACCTTGATCTCGACGATGGTGATATTGCCCTTCGCGTCGATCGCCGTCAGGTCGGTGCGCCGCCCGTTGGGCAGCGGCACCTCCGGGATCGCGACCAGCCCCTGCTGCGCGAACAGGCGGCACACGCCGCGCGCGACGTCGGCGGCGGTAAGGACATCAACCGACATGGCCGGACATCTGCATGATCCTGCACGTGATCCAAAAGCCGTAGCCCTGAGCCTGTCGAAGGGCGCCTATCCGATAAGCGCCCTTCGACAGGCTCAGGGCTACGGTTTCAATCCGGTCGTCGGCCGACGATCAGAACGGAACGTCGTCGTCCAGATCGTCGTCGAAGGGCGGGCGTCCGCCGCCGCCGCTACCGCCGCCAAAGCCGCTGCCCCCCGAACCGCCGGATCCGCCAGAGCCGCCGCCCTGGTTCCAGCCACCGCCCGATCCGCCGCCATTGCCCCAGCTATCCTCGCCGCCACCCCCGCGCGAACCGCCGCCACCGCCGCCAGGCGCGCCGTCGAGCATGGTCAGCGTGCTGCCCATGCCCGCGATCACCACTTCGGTGGTATATTTGTCGTTGCCGTCGCGATCCTGCCATTTGCGGGTGCGCAGCGAGCCTTCGATATAAACCTTCGAGCCTTTTTTCAGGTAACGCTCGACCACCCCGACCAGCCCGTCGCCGTTGATCACGACATTATGCCATTCGGTGCGCTCCTTGCGCTCGCCGGTCATCCGGTCCTTCCACTGTTCGCTGGTCGCGATGCGGATATTTGCGATCTTGCCGCCATTCTGGAACGACTTGATTTCGGGGTCGGCGCCGAGGTTGCCGATGAGAATTACCTTGTTGACGCTGCCAGCCATGCCGCTCCGCTCCGCTAAAATGTTGGAAGGATCAGCCTAGTCCAAAGGCGACGGCTGTCCAGTAAGTGATACCTGCTGCGGCATAGGCGAGCGCGAACAAATAGCCAACCATGAAGAGGGGCCAGCGCCATCCATTTGTTTCCCTACGGGTGATCGCGATGGTCGAGATGCACTGCGGCGCGAACACGAACCACGCCAGGAAGGCGAGCGCGGTGGCGATGCTCCAGCGGCCCTGCAGCCGTTCGCTCAGCGACTGCGCCATGGCTTCCTCGTCGTCGCCCGCGTCGATCGCGTTGGCGGTGGCGAGCGCCGACACCGCAACCTCGCGCGCCGCCATCGCGGGGATCAGCGCGAGCGCGATGTCGTGGTTGAAGCCGATCGGCTTGACGACCACCTCCAGCCCGCTCGCGATACGACCGGCGACGCTGTAATCGACCTGGCTTTCGCTGCTGCCTTCGGCAACCCTGGGGTAGCTGAGCAGCAGCCATAGCGCGATCGTCGTGACAAAAATGATCGTCCCGGCGCGGCGCAGGAAAACCCACGCGCGCTGCCACAGCGCGATCGCGACGTCGCGCAGCCGCGGCCATTGATAGCGCGGCATTTCCATCATGAAGCCCGCGGCATTGCCCTTGGCGACGGTGCGGCGCAGCACCAGCGCGACGACCAGCGCCCCGACGATCCCCGACAGGTAAAGGCCGAACAGCACGAGGCCCTGCAACCCGACCGGCGAGCCGCCGACATTGGTGCTGGGGATGAAGGCGCCGATGATCAGCGTATAGACGGGCAGCCGCGCCGAACAGGTCATCAGCGGCGCGATCAATATCGTGGTCAGCCGGTCCTTGGCATCGGGGATCGCGCGCGTCGCCATGATGCCGGGGACGGCGCAGGCAAAGCTCGACAGCAGCGGGATGAAGCCGCGGCCCGACAGCCCGACCTTGGCCATGATGCCGTCCATCAGGAAGGCGGCGCGGGTCATATAGCCCGTCGCCTCGAGCAGCAGGATGAACAGGAACAGGATCAGGATCTGCGGCAGGAAGACGATCACCGATCCCACGCCGCCCAAAATGCCCTCGTTGATCAACCCCCGGAGGAAACCGTCGGGCAGCGCCGCGGTCGCCGCCTCCTGCAACGCCGCGATACCGCCCTCGATCCAGCCGATCGGCGCCTCGGACCAAGCGTATACCCCTTGGAACATCACGAACATCAGCGCGAGCAGGATCAGGAAGCCGGCGATCGGATGCAGCAGCACCGCGTCGACGCGCTGCGTCCAGCGGCGCACCGGGGTTTCGGACAGCGTCGCCGCGCGCGCGATCGCCCGCGCGCGCTGGTGCAGCGCCGCGTCGGACGCCGGCGGGGCGGACAGCGGGGTCGCCTGCGTCTGGTGCGACAGGATCGCGCCATCGACCGCGGCGAGCAGGTCGGCGAGGCCGCGCTTGCGCACCGCGACCGTCGGCACCACCGGCACGCCAAGTTCGCGCGACAGGATGGCGGGGTCGAGCGTCAGCCCGTCGCGCTCCGCGAGATCGAGCATGTTCAGCGCGATCACCGTCGGCAGCCCAAGCGCAACCAGTTCGAGCGCGAAGCAGAGGTGATTGTCGAGATTGGCGGCATCGACGACCACGACCAGTGCATCGGGGCGCCGCACGCCCGCCTGCTGACCCAGCACGACGTCGCGCGTCACCGCTTCGTCGGGGCTGGCCGGGGTCAGGCTGTAACTGCCGGGCAGATCGATCAGCGCCAACGGCCGCCCGTCGGCAAAGCTGGCATGCCCCGCCTTGCGCTCGACGGTAACGCCGGGATAATTGGCGATCTTTTGCCGCGCGCCGGTCAGCGCGTTGAACAGGCTCGATTTGCCGGCGTTGGGATTGCCGACCAGCGCGATCGTCGGAATGGCAGCGGTCATGGCGCGGTCGGCGCCACTTCGATCATCGCCGCCTGGCGCGCCCGGATGATCACCTGCATCCGGCCGACCGCCAGCGCCAGCGGGTCGCGCGAAAACAGGCTGCCGCGGTGGAGCGGGGTGACCTCGATCCCCTCCATCAGCCCGAATTCGCGCAACCGACGTCCTTCGTCCTGCGACATTTGATCCCAATCGATGCGGGATATACGGACAGCGACGCCCAACGGCGCAGAATCGAGCTTTGCGTTCATTTGCTAGCGATTATCAATAACAGGCGGACGGCGCCAGCCCCTTGTGCGCCGCGGTTATCGCCCCGGATAGCGAAGCCGCCCGACGAAGCGGGCAAGGCTGGGGCGTTCGGTGCTGCGCGACGCGCGGCGATATTTCCAGCTTTCAAAGCGCATCACCTGATCGATGCGGCGCGCCAGAAAGGCGCGGGTATCGACGAAACCGTCGCTGTCGTCGTTCAGGAACACTGCCATCGTCGAGGCATAGACCGCGCCGAGGATCGCGCGCTTGCTGTAATGATTATAGTCGGTCGCGGTGTCGCCCGCGAGCCGCCACATCGTATCGGCGGTGCGCCAGCCGAGCTTGGCCGCGAAGGGAACATTCGTCGGCAGGGCGAGCAGCGCGAGCGCGCGTCGCAGCGCCTCGCGATCGGGCGCCAGCAGGTCGATGCGCGTTTCGACGAGCGTGGTGATGCGTTCGCGGATCTTGGGCGTCGCGAGTTTTTCGGCGGGCCATTTCGCCGCCATGCGATCGTCGATGGCGGCGAACCAGGCATCGACCATGTCGCGCCCGCCGCCGGGAAAGGCGAGCCGCGCGACATCGGGATCGACCGCCGCACGCTGCGCCGCATCGGCCAGCGCCGCCGCACCGAACCCGTCGAACGCCGCCGATTGCGCGATCAGCGGTGCGAGCGCGGCGCGAATCTCGTCGAGGGTCGGATCGGCGGGAAGGATCGAGGCCATAAACTTTAGATAGGCGCCGCGCGGCGGTTCGGCAACCGGATCAGCACCAACGCCGCCCCAACCAGCATGCCGCCGAAAATATCGATCGGGCCGAGCAGTTCGCCAAACGCCAGCCAGCCCGCGAGCGCCGCGACCGCGGGCTGGACGAGCAGGGTCAGCCCGATGACGAGCGGCGTGAAACGCGGCAATGCCCAGGTCATCAACCCCTGGCCGATGATCTGGCTGGTCAGCGCCAGCAGAATCAGCGGGGTCCAGTTCTGCGGCATGATCGCCTCGCCCAGCGCCAGCGCGGTGCCGAGCAGGATCGGCACGCAGACGACCGACGAAATGCCCAGCGCGGTCCAGGGTTCGAGCGCGCCCCGCACCCGCTGCATCAGCAGCACATAACCGGTGTAGAGCACCCCCGCGAGCAGGCTGAGCAGGTCGCCGACCAGATAGGCGGGCGACAGTTCGTAACTTTGCCCCATGAGCAGCGCCGATCCGGCAAAGGCGAGCAAGATCGCCAGCGCCTGCCACCCGCGCGGCCAGCTGCGCGCGAGGAAGATGCCCCAGATGACGAGGAGCAGGCTGGCGCAATTGCCGAACAGGGTCGCGTTGGCGACCTTGGTCTGCAGGATGCCGATATGCCAGGCGGCGAGGTCGAGCGCAAAAAAGATGCCCGCGGCACTGGCGACGAGGATCGCATTTTTCGGCGGCATCCGCCCGCCGCTCTCGCGCCACGCCAGTGCGAGCAGAAAGGGTAGCGCGATCGCCATGCGCCAAAAGGCCGAAGCGGTCGGGCCGGTGTCGGCGAGGCGCACGAGCAGCGCGCCGATCGACAGCGAAATATTGCCCGCCAGCAGCGCCAGAAACGCCCAGCGCCCAGCGCCCGGCACCGCATCGTCTTTCGCGTCGAGGCTTTCGATCTTGGCTGTCATTTAGATTTTCTTTTGATACTCACCATTGTGCAGGCCCCGCGGCGTCCATAGCTTTGCGGGCCATAGCGGCGCCCCGATCGGGCGTCGCGCTGAATTTGAACCGTGGAGGATTTATGGCCGTATCGCTTTTCGACCCGATCAAGCTGGGCGCCATCGAGGCGCCGAACCGCATCATCATGGCGCCGCTGACCCGTGGCCGCGCCGGCCCCGGTTTTGTCCCGACCGAACTCGCGGTCGAATATTATCGCCAGCGCGCGTCGGCGGGGCTGATCATTTCGGAAGCGACCGGGATCTCACAAGAAGGCCTCGGCTGGCCGTCGGCGCCCGGGCTGTGGACCGATGCGCAGGTCGAAGGCTGGAAGCCGGTCACCGACGCCGTCCACAAAGCGGGCGGACGCATCGTCGCCCAGCTGTGGCACATGGGCCGCCTGGTCCATTCGGTGTTCAACGACGGCAAGCCGCCGGTGTCGGCGTCGGCCACCGTTGGCGCCGGGCGCGCGCATACCCCGGTCGGTCGCCGCGACCTGGAAGTCGCGCGTCCGCTGGAATTGAACGAGATCCCCCGCGTGATCGCCGATTATGTCCATGCCGCCGAAAATGCCAAAAAGGCCGGGTTCGACGGGGTGCAGCTGCACGGCGCCAACGGCTATCTGATCGACCAGTTTTTACGCGACAATTCGAACCTGCGCGACGATGATTATGGCGGCCCGGTCGAAAACCGCATCCGCCTGCTTCGCGAAGTCACCGAAGCGCTGACCGGCGTGTGGGGCGCCGACCGAGTGTCGGTGCGACTGTCGCCGAACGGCGAAACGCAGGGTGTGGACGACAGCGCGCCCGAAAAACTGTTTCCTGCCGCCGCCGCCGCGCTCGATGCGCTCGGCATCGGTTTCCTCGAACTGCGCGAACCCGGCCCCGACGGGACATTCGGCAACACCGACGTTCCCAAACAGTCGCCGGCGATCCGCAAGGTTTTCAAGGGGCCGTTGATCCTCAACAGCGACTATGACGTCGCCAAGGCCGAAGCTGCGCTCGCCAGCGGGGTCGCCGACGCGATCGCCTTTGGCCGTCCGTTCATAAGCAACCCCGATCTGGTCGAACGGATCAAAAGCGGTGCCGCATGGGCTGCCGATAATCCGCAGACCTGGTATTCGCCGGGCGCCGAGGGTTACACCGACTATCCGGTGCTGGTGGACGCGTAGTTTACATCGTCGCCCCCGCCTGCGCGGGGGCGACGATCAGTTCCTCTCCGCAATCGCCTTGTCGACGATCCCGGCGCCCAACGGACCCAGGATGTTGCTGCCGAACCGGAACAGCAGGAACGCGCCGACGAACAGCAGCAACGGCTGAATGACCAGCGCGACGATCGCGGCGATCACCGCGACCACGAACAACGTCAGGAAACCGCCGCTCAGCGTCTGCTGCCCCTTCGGCCCCAGCTCGATCGTCCGCGGACCCTTCGCATCCCACCATTTTCCGGTGACAATCGTCTTGCGACCGCCGCTTTGCGGCGCCGGGCGGCTGGGGACGCGGGCAGGGGTTGGCGGGGTATCGGCCTTTAGCGCTGGCCGGTCTTTTGACTCGGTCGCCCACGGCCGCTTGCCCCGCTCAGCCGTCGTGGCGGCAGCGCGCGGCTTAGCGGGGGGTGCCGCATGTTGCTGGTTTGGCGCGGGCCGGGCGCTCAGCCCCGATTCGGCGCGCGCCGCGGCGGACAGGTCGGGGGCGCTGGCCTGTCGTTCAGGACGGACCGGTTCGACGCCCAGATTGCGATCGTGAATGGCCATGCGCTCGGCGGCGCTCAGCGGGGTCTGGCCGGTTTCCTTGTCGATGACCACCAGCCGTCCGCCGCGCTCGACGACGGAAAAACGGCTGGGGGGCGGGCGATCAACCAATGCCGAATTGTTCCTTCAGGGCCAGCATGGCGATCGCGGCCTTCGCCGCTTCGCCGCCCTTATCCTTGCGCGTCTTGTCGGCGCGCGCAAGCGCCTGTTCTTCATTTTCGACGGTCAATATGCCGTTGCCGATCGCCAGCCCGTCGAGAGTCAGCGCCATGATGCCGCGCGCGCTCTCGTTAGACACGACCTCGAAATGATAGGTTTCGCCGCGGATGACGACGCCGAGCGCGACATAGGCGTCGTAGCGGCCGGTATCGGCGGCGAGCGAAATTGCGGCGGGGACTTCGAGGGCGCCGGGGACGGTCACGGTTTCATGGCTATGCCCGCCGGCCTCGAGCGCGCTGCGCACGCCGTCGAGCAGCATGTCGTTGAGCTCGGAATAGAAACGGGCTTCGACAATCAGAACATGCGCCATTATTTTTCCTTCTCTTGTTTGCGGGCTGCAAGGGCGCCGCCTTGCCAGTCCTTTTCATGGCTGATTTCACGCTCGGTCCAAGGCGGAGACGCGATCGCTTTCAAGCCGGCATCGTCAGGCCATTCGATTTCTAGCAATTCGAGCGGTGCCAGCGCCGCCTCGAAAACATCGAGGCTAAAGGTGTTACCATCCCAATCAAGCGGGCGGCGGCGCTTTACGATCCGGAGTGCTGGCAGTTTCGCCAAGAGATCATATTCGCCTTGGGTCAGATAAGTGGTCACGATAGCGCGCGCGGTCGCGTCGGCAGCGTCATATTTTTTGGTCAGCTTGTGAGTCACAGCACCGGATACGCTGTCGGTCATCCGCCTCAGCCGCAGTCGGCTATCATTGATATAGCGGTCCTCGATCAGTGCATGCGGCGCGTCGCCGATCTCTGGACGTCGCGAGCGATCAACCAGCCAGCGACGTTTGCGTTCGACATGCGCATATTTTGGATTGGCCGCTTCGTCCTCAGCGGTCCGGATCACGCAGCCTCCCCGGGGATCGAGCGTTCGCCGACGACCGACAGGCCATAGCCCTCCAGCCCGACGAGATTGTTGTGCGAGGGCGTCAGCAGCTCCATCGCATGGACGCCAAGATCGGCGAGGATCTGGGCCCCGATGCCATAGGTGCGAAGGTCCATACCGCCCGATGGCGGCGGGATTTCCTCGGCCGCCGCCGATCCGGGCAGCGGGCGCATCAACATGACGATGACCCCCGATCCGGCCTCGCCGATCGCTTCCATCGAGCGTTGCAGGCGGCGCTTTTTCGGCCCCGGACGCCCCATGATGTCGTCGAAGATCGACACCGGATGCATCCGGACCAGCGTCACCCCGGCGGGGTCGATCGCGCCCTTTTGCAGCACGAGATTGACGCTGCCGTCGATCTTGTTGCGATAGGATTTCAGCCGCCAGTCGCCGCCATAGTCTGATTCGAACGGCTCGTCGGCGACGCATTCGACCAGCCGGTCGTTGCGGTGGCGGTACGCGATCAGGTCGGCGATCGTGCCGATCTTCAGCCCGTGGCGCCGCGCGAAGGGAACGAGGTCGTCGAGCCGCGCCATCGACCCGTCGTCGTTCATGATCTCGCAGATCACTCCCGAGGGGTTGAGCCCCGCGAGCCGCGCGATATCGACCGACGCCTCGGTGTGGCCGGCGCGCACGAGCACGCCGCCGTCGCGTGCGATCAGCGGAAAGACATGGCCGGGGGTGACGATGTCGTCGCGGCCCTTGGCGCCGTCGATCGCGACCGACACGGTGCGCGCGCGGTCGGCGGCCGAAATGCCTGTGGTGACGCCCTCGCGCGCCTCGATCGAGGTGGTGAAGGCGGTTTCGTGGCGGGTGCCGTTCTGGCGGCTCATCAGTTCGAGCCCGAGCTGATCGACGCGCGCCTTGGTCAGCGTCAGGCAAATCAGGCCGCGGCCGTGGGTCGCCATGAAATTGACCGCATCGGGGGTCGCCATCTGCGCCGGGATGACCAGATCGCCTTCATTTTCGCGGTCCTCGTCGTCGACCAGGATGAACATCCGCCCGTTGCGCGCCTCGGCGATGATCTCCTCCGGGGTGGCCATCGGCGACAGGTCGCTGCCGTGCGCGAGCCAATTTTCCAGCTTTCGCAAGGTCTCGGCCGTCGGGTTCCAGCCGGGCGAATCGAGATCGCGCAGGCTGTTGGCGTGCAGCCCCGCGGCGCGGGCGAGGCCCGAACGCGACATGCTGCCGTCGTCGACGATGGCGCGGATGCGCTCGATTAGCTGTGTGGACATGCGAGGGATGTCTCACACTATGATGTGAATGTCAATCAGAACATCACATTGTCTAGGTCAGTTGGGGCCGAAACTCGGCCCCAGCTCGCGCATCGGACCATCGGGCTTGGCATCGAGGATCGTCACGATCTGGCCGGTGCGGTCGTCGCGTTTGGCATAGTCGCGCGCACTCATCCCCGTGGCGTGGTCGGCCTTGGCGGGGTTGGCACCGGCCCGAACCAGCAGGCGCACCATCGCGACATTCTTGGTCTGCACCGCCAGGATCAGCGCGGTTTCGCCGCGGCGATTGGTTTGGTCGATCGGCGCCTTCGCACCGAGCAATTCGGTCGCGCCATCGGTAAAGTTGAGCAGCGCGGCATGCATCAGCGGCGTCATGCCCTGCTTGTCGGCAATCGCCGGGTCGGCGCCCTTGGCGAGCAGGAAGCGCAGCCAGGTGCCGTCGCGGCGCTTGGCGACGAGGATCAGCGCGGTCTCGCCGGTGTCGGGATTGCGCGTGTTGACCAGCGTCGCGTCGTCTTTCAGCGCGTCGGTCGCCTTGGTCCCGTCGCGTGCCTCGACCGCCTGCAAAAAGGCATAGCCGCCGCGGAATTGGGCTTGCGCCGGGCCATGGAGCAACCCCGCCGCCGCGACGAGCGCAAAAAACAGGGTGGCGAGGCGGAACTCCGCGCGTCGGAACATGATCTGGGTGACCCTTGGCAAGCACCGCCGCGACAGCGCGACGACAATGGTTGATTTTCGCGGCCTAGCCGACCAAGGCTGGCCGCATGATGAATATCGCGAATATGGGACAAAAGCTGGTCCGCGCAAGCCTGATCGTCGCGCTGGCTGCGACGCTGGCGGGCTGTAATGGCGCCGCCGAAGCACCGCCGGCCACCCCGCCGCTCGAAGGCGCGCGGATCGGCGGGCCGTTCACGCTCACCGATCAGAATGGTAAAACCGTCAGCGACACCGATTTTGCCGGGAAATATCGCCTGATCTATTTCGGCTACAGCTTCTGCCCCGACATCTGCCCGGTCGATTTGCAAAAGCTGATGCGCGGGCTGGCGCAGTTCGAAAAGTCGGACCCGGCGCGCGGCGCCAAGATCACGCCGCTGTTCATCACCGTCGATCCGGCGCGCGATACGCCCGCGGCGCTCAAGCCGTTCGTGGCGCGCTACCATCCGCGCCTGCTTGGCCTCACCGGCACCCCCGAACAGATTGCCGCGGCCGCCAAGGCCTATGTCGTCACCTATAACAAGGTCGAGGGTTCGGCGCTCGATCGTTATCTGATGGCGCATAGCCAGCTGGCGTTTCTGATGGACCCCGCGGGCAAGCCGCTCGCGCTGCTGCCGCTCGACGATCCCTCGACCGACACCGACGAAGGCGCACCCGCCGCGGTCGCCGCCGATCTGGCGAAGTGGGTCCGGTGACCGGCGCCGCGGCGCCCCGCCCCTTTTGGGAAGCGCCGCTCGCCAGCCTCGACGCCGGGCAATGGGAAGCCTTGTGCGACGGGTGCGGCAAATGCTGTCTGCACAAGATCGAGGACGAAGATACGGGGCGGATCTATCCGACCAACGTCGCGTGCCGCCTGCTCGACCTCGCCACCGCGCGCTGCGGCGATTACAAGCATCGCCGCCGCCATGTTCCCGATTGCCTGACGCTGACCAAGGCGAAGGTCGGTACCATCGAATGGTTGCCGCAAAGCTGCGCCTATCGCCTGCGCGCCGAGGGCGAACCCCTGCCCGCGTGGCATTATCTGGTGTGCGGCGACCGCGATGCCGTGCACCGCGCCGGGCAGTCGATCGTCGGCTGGACGGTCAGCGAAGATGTCGCGGGGCCGCTGGAAAATCACCTTGTCGAACGCATTGTTTGATTCGCACGCCGACGGGCCGCACATCCGGGTCGGCGAAGACGCCTGGCCGGTGCGCGTTGTCCAGCACGCCCAGTCGCGGCGTTATCGGCTCGTGTTCGACGCCGCGCGCGGTCAGTTGCGGCTGACCGTGCCGCGCCGGACCAACGTGCGCGCGGCGCTCAAATGGGCGAGCGAGCAGCAGGCCTGGCTCGCCGAGCAGGTCGGCAAGGCCGCGCTGCCGGTGATTGTCGGTCCGGGCGCTGCGGTGCCGTTCCGGGGGATCGATCGCCGGATCGACTGGATCCCCACCGCGCCGCGCGCGATCGCCGCCGGTCCCGACGCGCTGCGTGTGGGCGGTCCCGCCGAAACCGTGGGTCGCCGCGTCGAACGCTGGTTGAAGGCGCAGGCGCTGGCGTTGCTCGATCGCGAAAGCCGAGAGATTGCGGTGCAGGCGGGACTGTCGGTCGGCCGCGTCGGGGTCGGCGATCCGCGCAGCCGTTGGGGTAGCTGCACGCATGATGGCGATCTGCGCTACAGCTGGCGGCTGATCATGGCGCCCGACCATGTCCGCCGCGCGACCGTGGCGCACGAGGTTGCGCACCTGGTGCACATGGATCACGGCGCGGCGTTCCACGCGCTGGTCGACGAATTGCACGACGGCGATGTCGCCGCCGCGCGCGCCTGGTTACGCCGAGAAGGGCGCGGGCTGCACCGTTATCGTTTCGAGACCTGAGCCTTTGCTTCAAACCTCGACGGCGCTGCAATTGAGTACGGACCCTAGTTGAAGTCGGCGGGCGGCGGGCGCTGTGCCGGTGCCTTGGTTACGGGTGCAGGCGTCTTGGGCGGCGCGCCATTTCTGGGCGCCGTCCCGGGATCGCCGGGACCACGCCGTCCGGTCTGCTCCTCGATCCACTGCTGGTCGAGCACCGGACCGTCCTCGGGCGTCGGGGCGGGTTCGGCGCCCTCGGGCGGACGCATGTCATAGGGCAGCTCGATCGGCATGCCATTTTCATCGACCAGCGCGCCCTCGCCGGGTTCGCCCATATAGGCTTCGCCTTCGTCCTCGAGCTGCCATTCGGGCAGCACGACTTCGGTGTCGAATGCCTCGACCGGGCGCCGCGCCACCGCGACGCGCATATAATCGGCAAAGGCCTGCGCCGGGGCGCGGCCGCCCTGCAGCCCGCCGACGGCTTTCGCATCGTCGCGGCCCATCCACACGCCGGTGGTCAGCCCGCTGGAAAAGCCGAGGAACCAGCCGTCCTTGTTGCTCGTCGTCGTGCCGGTCTTGCCCGCGACGGGGCGGCCGATCTGCGCCGCGCGCCCGGTGCCGGTGGCGACCGCGGTCTGCAGCAGGTCGGTGATCCCGGCGGCGACCCAATTGTCGACCAGCACCTGTCCGCGCTCCGCGGGGCGCTGATACAGCAGGCGGCCGTCGGCGGTCGTGACCTTGGTGATGCCATAGGGCTGCACCGACACCCCCTTGCGCGACACGGCGGCAAAGGCCGCGGTCATGTCGATCACGCGGACCTCGGCGCTGCCCAGCACCATCGACGGGTGGGTATTCACCGGGGTGGTGATGCCGAACCGCCGCGCCATATTGGCGACCGAAGAAAAGCCGACCTCGTCGCCCAGCTTGGCCGCGACGGTGTTGACTGAATAGGCAAAGGCGCTGCGCAGATCCATCGTCCCGGCAAAGCGCCCCGACGAGTTGCGCGGCGACCAGCCGTTGATCGTCACGGGCTCGTCGACCACCGGATCGTCGACCTTATACCCCGCCTCGAGCGCCGCCATATAGACGAACAATTTCCATGCCGATCCCGGCTGGCGCAGCGCCTGCGTAGCCCGGTTATAGTTGGAGGTCACATAATCGGTGCCGCCGACCATCGCGCGCACCGCGCCGTCGCGGTCGAGCGACACCAGCGCGCCCTGCACCCCGCGCGGGGTGTTCGCCTGAATCGCCGCGGTCGCCGCGCGCTGCATGCCCAAATCGATCGTGGTGTAGACGTCGAGCGCCTCGCTGCCCTCGTCGATCAGCAAGTCGAGCTGCGGCAGCGCCCAGTCGCTGAAATAGCGGGCGCTGTTCTGGCCGGTTTCCTGCGCCAGCTGGACGTCGGCGGGTTTGGCGCTGTCGGCCTGTGCCTGGGTGATCACCCCGGCATCGACCATGACGCCCAGCACGACCCCGGCGCGGCCGAGCGCGGCGGACGCATCGGCGGTCGGCGAATAGCGCGACGGCGCCTTGACCAGCCCGGCCACCACCGCGGCTTCGGACAGCGACATTTCGGTCGCGCTGTGGCCAAAGAAGCGGCGCGAGGCGGCGTCGATGCCGTAACTGCCGCCGCCGAAATAGACCTTGTTCAGATAGAGTTCGAGGATCTCGTCCTTCGAAAATTTCCATTCGAGCGCGAGCGCGAGGATCATTTCGCGCGCCTTGCGGCGGAAATCATAGCTGTTCGACAGAAAGACGTTGCGCGCCAGCTGCTGGGTGATCGTCGAGGCACCCTGCAGGCGGCGGCCGCTGCCGCGATTCTGCACCGCGACCGCCGCGGCGCGCGCCATGCCGACCGGGTCGAGCCCGGGGTGATAGCGAAAGCGCCGGTCCTCGACTGCGACCATCGCGTCCTGCATGACCTGCGGCGTCTCGCGCAGGGTCAGCCAGCGACCGTAATTGGGACCGAGCGACAGGAACACGGTGCCGTCGGCGGCGCGGACGCGGATCGTCTGCCCGGCGGGCGATTTCTTGAGTTCTTCAAAGCTTGGCATCCGCTGGACGGCAATGCCGACCGCGACCGCCAGCGCGACCAGCGCCACGACCGCGAGGCCGACCCCCCAGCGGAAAATCCGCCGTACCCAGACGCGAAAGCGCGACGGCGCGCCATCGGGCGCGCCGCTGCGGCTGGTGGACGATGACGATTTCTTCGACGAAGCCGGCTCTTTTTCGCGGCGCAAAGCCCGTATTCCTTCCCTCGCTCCGCCCCTGATCTCTCAGTCCGGTGGCAGCGTTTCAGCCTTCGCCGGTCTGCGCCTCATCCGGCGCGCGCCCCGCGAAGTCAAGCGCCGCGCTGTTGATGCAATAGCGCAGCCCGGTCGGGCCGGGGCCATCGGGAAAGACATGGCCCAGATGGCCGTCGCATTTGGCGCAGCGCACTTCGGTGCGAACCATGCCGTGGCTGGTATCGGTCAGCTCCTCGACCGCGTTGCGGTCGGCGGGTGCGGTATAGCTCGGCCAGCCCGACCCGCTGTCATATTTGGTACGGCTGTCGAACAAAGGCTCGCCGCATCCGGCGCAGCGGTAGATGCCGTCGCCCTTGTGGTCGGTATATTTGCCGGTGAAGGCGCGCTCGGTGCCGCCTTCGCGCAGCACATGGTGCGCCATCGGGTCGAGCGGCTTGATGTTGGTCGGGTCGGTCATGGCGGATGTCTCCTCGGGCGCAGGCCGATTATCGGGAGCAGCGCGGTGGCGGCCAATATCGTGCCGAACCTGCAATCCTGCAAGGGCTGGACGGTTCAGTCGCCCCGGATTCGCGTTGCCTGCGACGCCCAGCGGACCAGCGGTGGAAACGCCGATGCAAGGGCGGTCAACGGGCCAGAAAGGCGCGGGCTTTCCCCGGCGCGCCAGACGGCGTTGGCGATGGCGAACGGCCGCGTCATCCGCGCCGCGAGCGCGCGCTGAAAGGCGGGCGCCGCATCGCCGCCGCCGCGTCGCCAGGCCGCCGCCGCGGCGTCACCGCTGCCGAGCGCGAGCCCCATGCCCTCGCCCGCCAGGCTGGGGATCACGCCCGCCTGATCGCCGAGCCGGAACAGCCCGGAGATGGTATCGGCGGTGCGCCAGCCATAGGGGACATGCCCGATGGCATCGATCGATTGCGACCAGTCGGCAAAGGCCAACCGCTCGCCGAGCATGGGGTGCGAATCGGCCAGCGCGCGCAGCAGCGCCGCTGGTTCGCCGCCCGCCGCGTCGAGCCGCGACTTGTGGGTCGCCAGGCACAGATTGGCGCTGCCGTCCTCCTGCCGCACCAGCCCGGCATAGCCGCGGTCGAACAGGTGCA
>VFQO010000221.1_pt1 | contig 71624 bp, 62 predicted proteins | sample 3512331 | NCBI WGS metagenome assembly VFQO01 (sample SAMN10412371, study PRJNA504923) | tailings metagenome | isolation source: Replicate 3 from Balatoc abandoned mine | place: Philippines: Itogon, Benguet | collected 2017-08-28 | reverse complement strand
CGTGCACACGCGCAGCAAGAAGAACCCGGGCAAGCGCCCGAAGAAGGGCGGCTGATCCCGCACCGGGTGCCCGGCAGCGCCCGGGCACTGCCGGCACGGGCACGGACCCTGCCACCATGCTGAGAATCACCGAGCTGCGCCTGCCGCTCGACCACGGCGAGCACGCGCTGCGTCCCGCCGTGTTGTCACGTCTGGGCATTGCCGACGGTGCGCTGCGCAGCTGCACCGTGTTCCGCCGCGCCTGGGACGCGCGCAAGAAGGCGGCGGTCCAGCTCGTCTACACGGTCGACTGCAGCATCGACGACGAGGCCGCGGTGCTGGCGCGCCACGCAGGCGACCTGCACGTGCGGCCGGCGCCCGACACCCGCTACCGCTTCGTCGGCCACGCGCCGGCCGACTTCTTCGCTGCCGAGCGCCCGCGCCCGGTGGTGATCGGCTTCGGCCCCTGTGGCATCTTCGCGGCGCTGGTGCTGGCACAGATGGGGCTGCGCCCCATCGTGCTGGAACGCGGCAAGGAAGTGCGCGAGCGCACCAAGGACACCTGGGGCCTGTGGCGCAAGAGCGTGCTGAACCCGGAGTCGAACGTGCAGTTCGGCGAAGGCGGTGCCGGCACCTTCAGCGACGGCAAGCTCTGGAGCCAGATCAGCGACCCGCGCCACCTCACGCGCAAGGTGCTGACCGAGTTCGTGAAGGCCGGCGCGCCCGAAGAGATCCTGTTCGTCGCCAAGCCGCACATCGGCACCTTCCGGCTGGTGGGCATGGTCGAGAAGATGCGCGCCGACATCACGGCGCTGGGCGGCGAGATCCGCTTCCAGCAGCATGTGACAGACCTGCACATCGAAGACGGCCACGTGCGCGGGCTCACGCTGGCCAGCGGCGAGCAGCTGCGCGCCGACCACGTGGTGCTGGCGCTGGGCCACAGCGCGCGCGACACCTTCGCGATGCTGCAGCGGCGCGGCGTGGCGCTGCAGGCCAAGCCGTTCTCGGTGGGCTTCCGCATCGAGCACCCGCAGGGCGTGATCGACCGCGCCCGCTTCGGGCCCAACGCTGGCAACCCCATCCTGGGCGCGGCCGACTACAAGCTGGTGCACCACGCCGGCAACGGCCGATCGGTCTACAGCTTCTGCATGTGCCCGGGCGGCACGGTGGTGGCGGCCACGTCCGAGAACGAGCGCGTCGTCACCAACGGCATGAGCCAGTACTCGCGCAACGAGCGCAACGCCAACGCCGGCATCGTGGTCGGCATCGACCCGCAGGACTACCGCCAGGACGGCCTGCGCGAAGGCCCGGTGAACCCGCTGGACGGCGTGGTGTTCCAGCGCTTCTGGGAAAGCCGCGCCTACCAGCTGGGCGAAGGCGGCTACCGTGCGCCGGGGCAACTGGTGGGCGACTTCCTGCGCCGCCAGCGCTCGGCCGTGCTGGGCAACGTGGAGCCGTCGTACAAGCCCGGCGTGACCCTGACCGACCTGGCGCAGCCCGGCAACGAGAGCCTGCCGACCTACGTGCTCGACGCCATTCGCGAGGCGCTGCCGGCCTTCGAGAAACAGATCCGCGGCTTCTCGATGGCCGATGCGGTGCTGACCGGCGTGGAGACACGCACCTCGTCGCCGCTGCGCATCCCGCGCGGCCGCGACCACCAGAGCCTGAACGTGCGCGGCCTGTACCCGGCCGGCGAAGGCGCGGGCTATGCCGGTGGCATCATGTCCGCGGGCGTGGACGGCATCGAGGTCGCCGAGTCGCTGGCGCAGGCACTGCTGGCCGGACAGCACCTGGCCTGACGCAGCGCGCCACGCGGCCGGGCGCGGCAGGCACCGCAACGGGCATGGGAACGGGCAGTGAAGCAGACACCACGGCAACGACGGCAGCGCGCGACCAGCGTGCGCAGCATGTCCTGGCTGCGCTCGACCTGGCTGCTGGCGGCATGCGCCCTGCTCGGCCTGGTGGTGGTGGCAGCGGTGCAGTCGCGCCAGGCCGGCCTGGCCGTCGCCGAGGTGGAACTGGCCGCCGACCTGGTGCAGGCCGGCCACACGCCCGCACGCGTGGCGGTGGTGCTGCAGCAGGCACTGCAAGGCATGCCCTGGCAGCCACCGACCACACCAGGCGGCACCAGCCAGCCACCCCGGCCTGTGGTGCAGACCTACGTCGAACCCCTGCTGCGGCTGGGCGGCCGGCCCTTGCAGGTGACCGTGCAGGGCCAGCACATCGTGGTCGACGACTGGCTGCAGACGCTGGTGTGGCACATGCCCTTCGGCAAGCGGCAGACCCGCGTCAGCCTGCGCGCGATGACCGATCCCGACACGCCGGGCGACATCCGCCTGCAGGTGGTGGTGGACCGCTCCGACGCAGGGCGCACGGTGCTGGCCCTGGAAGGCCGGCGGCGCGACCTGGCCGACCCCGGCAGCCCGATGCTGGCGTCGCTGGCCTTGCAGCTGCACGACCTCGTCGACCCCTCGACGGGGCTGGTGCACCGCCTGCTTCACCACATGCAGACCTGCATGACCTGCGCCCCGCAAGACTTCATCGCGCAGTTCCAGGCGCGAGCCCGCACGCTGCCGCTGATCGAGAGCGTGGCCTGGCTGGCGCTGCTGCCCCTGCTGCCCACCGACGCCCCCCAGGACCGCGACGAGACGCTGCGCGCGGCCGCCCAGATCGAACGCGGACTGCGCCAGCTGTACGGCGACGCGCCGGACTTCGCATTGCTGCAGGCCATGGACCCGCAGGCGCAGGCCGACTGCGGCGCCCTGGCCCGGCGCGGTGCGCTGCGCCTGGCGGCGCTGGGTGGCATGTCCGAGATCGAGCCCGAGGTGCTGCTGCGCGGCGTGCACCTGGTGTGCGAAGCACGTCGCGGCGGCAACACGATGCCGGCGCGGCTGCTCCAGGTGCTGCGGGCGCCGCCGCTGCGCAGCTTCACACCGGCCCAGAGCGCCCTGGACTACGCAGCGCTCGCGGTGGCGGCCGGCACCTGGGGTGGTGACGGCGCCGGCGGTGCAGAGGCCCTGGCCCGGCACCTGCTGGCGCGGCACGGCAGCGGCTTCGTGGCCGACCTGGCGCAAGCCGTGCTGCAGCGTCAGACCGCCGATGGCGCACGTGCCGCACAGGCCGTGCTGCAGCGCCCGCGCCCGCCGCACTGCGCAGACGGCGCACTGACCCCCACGTGCTACGCCACCAGCCCCATGCACAAGGTGCTGGTCAGCATGCTGGCCGCAGGCATGCTGCTCGACAGCAACGACGGCGCCCTGCCCGTGCAGCAGGCGCTGGACCTGGCGCTGCACCTCGATGCGCTGAGCAGCCTGCATGGCGACGAGAACGTGCCCACGGGCCTGTGGGCCCCCAGCACCACGATCGCCCGGCTGTACACGCAGGCCGGCCGGCTGGCCGATGCGCTGGTCTGGACCCGCAAGGCGCACGCCGACCTGCCCGTGCCTGCGCTCGACGCCGCGCACTGGCGTACGGCCCCACCGCAACGCAGCGCCGACGAAGACGCTGCGCTCAGCCTGCGGCTGGCGATGGTGCGCCTGCACGAACGCCTGGGCGATCTGGAGGCCGCACGCGCGCTGCTGCAGATCCCCGACGGCGGCGACACGGCGCTGCAGGCCGAACAGCTGTGGCAGCTGGCGCGCCAGTGCAGCGTGCGCGACCTGCAGCTGTGGATGCAGGACCACCCGCGCTGGCGCGACGAGCACGGGCACGACGTGGCGCTGTTGGCGCGTGTGGACCTGGCACTCGGCCCCACGGCCGGCGCCGCGCAGGCGCTGCAGTTGGCCACCCGCGCCGTGCAGGCGCTGGAAGGCATCGACCCGGCGCTGTCGATGCGCGGCGCCGAGCCGCATGCGCGGGCTCGGGTGTCGGGCGTGCTGGCGCTGGCACGGTGGCAGCTGGGCGACCTGGCCGGCGCGGCGCAGGCGCTGCGGCAGGCCACCGCGGCCGAGCCCGGGCCGGGCGAGTGGGCGTCCGCGCTGGCCTTGCTGGAGCAGGACCCGTCCGCCACGGCCCCGCTGTGCAGCCCGTCGCCCGCTGCGGCACCGGGCGGCCGCCTGCGGTTCTAGCGGCTACGGCCGCGGCGGTTTGCCGATCAGCGCCGTCAGGCGCGCCACGTCGCGCTCGAAGGCGTCCACCGTGATGTCGGACACCAGCGCGTGCAGCAGCACCGTGCGGGCGACCTCGGTGCTCACGGCGAAGTCCTTGTGCAGCGCGCTGCGGGTGTCGGCGGGCAGCTGCTGCAGCAGCGCCGCCACCAGTGCATCCAGTGCCACGAGGCTGCCCTTGAGTTCGCAGATGCGCTCGGTCGCGTCCTGCAAGTCCTTCACGGGGCGGGGCGGAACGTCAAAGCCAGTGCCATGGTGTCCCCTTGTTCGGCTCTGGCGATGGTACGCCCTGCGGCCTCAGAACCTCGGCAGCGTGGCCAGCGACACCCGGCCCGCGGCTGCGTCGGCCATGATCTGGTCGCGCTGCTCCCAGCCGCGCAGCTTGCCGGGGTTGAGCAGGCCCTGCGGATCGAAGCGCAGCTTGCTCGCCACCACGTCGGGGTTGACCTCGCCCTGCTTGCCGTCTTCCACGCGCCAGACGTGCGGGTTGGCGATGTAGACGCCGGCGTCGCGGTGCGCCTGCATCACCGCGTTCAGCCGGTCGTCGCTGCTGTAGCGCACCAGCTGCAGGCCCGAGCAGGTCATCGCGCCCTCCTTGGTGCGGATGAACTCCAGGTGCACCAGCACCTCGTCGCCCAGCTGCGTGCGCAGCTGCTTGGCCAGCGCCACGTGCGGGCCGGCCGGGAAGCCGCTCTGGATGTAGGTCAGGCCCTTGTCGACCTTCATCGCGTGCAGCGTGGTGTGGTTCCAGGTGTATTCGACGATGGTGCGGTTGCTCTTCTTCACCTCGTCGGGCGTCTTGTGGTACGTGACACTGCCGCCGAACTCGGCCACCAGCTGCAGCAGGCCGGCCTCGGCATGGTCGGCGACCAGCACGAAGACGGCGTGGCTGCCGGGCTGCATCGCGCCGGCCAGCACCGGCACCGCCTGCAGCAGCAGGTCGGGGATGGGTGCGGCCAGCAGCGTGACGCTCTTCTTCACCAGCCCCGGCGCGCCGGCCAGCGCGTCGGCAAACTCGATCGCGGCGTCGAAGCCCGGAAAGCACACGATGGCCTCCAGCCACGCATGCGCCGGCGCCAGGGCCACTTCCAGTTCGAGCACCAGGCCGTTGGTGCCGTAGACGTGGTGCAGCAGCAGCGCCTCGGGCGCGCGCAGTTCAACGGTCTGGGGCTCGGGCTCGATGCTCATGGCCTTCACGCCCAGCACGTTGCCGGTGCTGGCCAGCGGGCCGTGGTTGATGCTGCCGACGCCGCCGAAGCCGCCGCCGTACAGGCCGCCCAGCGTGGCGCTGCGGAAGGTGCTGGGCACGCAGCGCAATTCCCAGCCCAGGCCGCGGCGGCCGTCGGGGCCTTCCACGGCCTGCTGCGTCTGCCGGTCCATCTCCATCATGCGGATGCCGGCCTGCGCCCGCGCCACGCCGCCGCGGTGCCACAGCAGCTGGTTGTAGGCCGACAGGTCCAGCACCACGCCGCCGTGCAGCGGCATGCACTGGCCGTAGTTGCCGGTGCCGCTGCCGCGCACGGTGATCGGCAGGCCGCTGCGCGCGCAGCCGGCGACGACGGCGCGGATCTCGTCCTCGGTCTTCGGCCGGGCCACGGCGTCGGCGCGCAGGCCTTCGAGCTCGCGCTTGAGCGCCGGGCTGAACCAGTAGAAGTCCTGGCTCAGGCGCTCGACGCGGGCGTCGGTGATCCACTCCACCGCCGGCAGCGCCTGCACGAGTGCGGCGGTGCCTGCACGCACCTGGACGGGGTCGAAACTCATTGCAGCATCCCCCGCACGAGGCGCTGCGCATCGGCACGCAGCTGCGCCAGGTCCAGGCCCGGAATGGCGTCGTGCTCGACGACCACGCGGCCTTGCACCAGCAGCGCACGCAGCGTCGGCCGGCCGCCGCCGGCCACCGGGCCGATGGCGGGGTCGTGCAGGCCGAAGTGGCGCGGCTGGTCCAGGTCGTAGACGGCGATGTCGGCGGCCTGGCCCACGGCCAGCGTGCCCACGCCGTCCAGGCCCAGCACGCGGGCGCCGCCGGCGGTGCCGATGTGCACCACGTCGTCCACCGTCATCGCGCCGGCGCCGCCGCCGGGTTGCACGGCGTGCGGTTCGGCACCGGCCAGCGGCCCGCGCGGGCCGGCGCGCGGGTCGGCACGGTGCACCAGCCAGGCCATGTGCGCTTCGGCAGCCATGTCGGCGGCTTCGTTGCTGGCGGCGCCGTCGACCGCCAGCGACACCGGCACGCCCAGCGCCAGCGCCTCGGGAATGCGCGCGATGCCCGAGCCCAGCCGCGCATTGCTCTGCGGGCAGTGCGCGATGCCGGTGCCGGTGGCGGCGCACAGCCGCAGCTCGTCGTCGTCCAGATGCACCATGTGCGCGAACCAGACGTCGGGGCCGACCCACTCATGGCGCTCGACGAACTGCATCGGCGTGCAGCCGTGCACCTCGCGCGCCCAGCGGACGTAGTCGTAGGTCTCCGACAGGTGGCTGTGCAGCCGGATGCCCAGCCGCCGCGCCTCGCGCGCCAGCGGCTTGAGTTCGTCTTCGCGGCAGCTCCAGTTCGGCGTGGTGATGGCGCTGACGACGCGGCGCATCGCCATCGGGCCCGGGTCGTGGAAGCGGCGCACGTCGTGCTCGACGGCGGCCAGGAAGGCGTCCAGCGTCTCGGGCGCGCTCTGCGGCGGGGCTTGCATGTCGGTCATCGCGCGGGCCTGGGTCTGGCCGCCGCGGCATAGCACGAAGCGCAGGCCGAGCTTCTCGGCTTCCTCGAACACCACGGCCGAGGCGTCGAAGGGCATGCCCGGGTAGTAGTGGTACTGGTGGTCGGCCACCGTGCTGCAGCCCGACAGCGCCAGCTCCACCAGCCCCACGCGCGCGGCGATGCGCAGCGCTTCCTCGCCGTCGAAGAAGCGCCGGTACGGCACCGGCACCGACGCCAGCCACGGCACCAGCGCCTGGTTGATGCCCGCTGGCACGCCCTTGAGCAGGCTCTGGAACAGGTGGTGGTGGGTGTTGATCCAGCCCGGGTAGACGACGCAGCCGCGGGCGTCGAGCACACGTTCGCCGGGCTCGGCAGCCAGCGTGCCGATGGCAGTGATGACGCCGCAGCGCACGCGGATGTCGGTGCCGCCCGTGGCGCGCATGGCGTCGCGGCGGCCGGTCCACAGGTGGGCAGCGCCCTTCAGCAGCAAGTTGTCAGTCATGGTGGGTTTCGCTTTCGTGCCAGCTGCCCAGCGCCCAGCGCGACAGCACCGACATCGCGGCGAACAGCAGCACGCCGGTGACGGTGATGAGCGCCAGCGCGGCGAACATGCGCGGGATGTTGAGCTGATAGCCGGCCTGCAGGATCTGGTACGCGAGGCCCGTGCCGGTGCCGCCGGTGCCGGCGACGAACTCGGCGACCACGGCGCCGATCAGCGCCAGCCCCGAGCTGATGCGCAGGCCACCGAAGAAGTACGGCAGCGCCGACGGGATGCGCAGCCGCAGCAGCACCTGCAGCCGCGTGGCGCGGTTGAGCTTGAAGTAGCTCATCAGCCCCGGGTTGACGCTGCGCAGGCCCAGCGTGGTGTTGGCGATGATGGGGAACAGCGCCACCAGCGTGGCGCAGATCACGAGCGACGCCGTCGGGTCCTTGACCCAGATGATGATCAGCGGCGCGATGGCCACGATGGGCGTCACCTGCAGCAGCACGGCGTAGGGGAACAGCGCCGTCTCCACCAGCCGGCTCTGCACGAACGCAAACGCGATCAGCACACCCACCACGGTGGCGGCGACGAACGAGAACAGCGTGATCTTCAGCGTGTTCAGCAGCGCGCCGAACAGCAGCGCCGCGTCGACCACCAGCGTCTCGGCCACGCGCAGCGGCGACGGCACCAGGAACGGCGGGATCTCGAAGCCCACCACCAGCCCCTGCCAGGCCAGCAGCAGCACCACGGCCACCAGCAGCGGGTAGAAGACCTTCTGCACCTGCGGGCTCACTGCAGCGCCTCCTCGGTGCCGCCGCTGGCGCGCAGCAGGCTGTCCTGCAGGCGCTTGGCGTACTGGCTGAAGGCGGTGGAGACGCGGAAGTCGGGGCCGCGCGGATAGGGTTCGTCGATCACCACTTCCTCCACCACGCGCCCGGGCCGCGCGGCCATCACGACGACGCGGTTGCTCAGGTACACGGCCTCGTGGATGCTGTGCGTGACGAACAGCACCGTCAGCTGCTGCGCGCCCCACAGGCCCAGCAGGTCGCTGTCGAGCCGGTTGCGCGTGATCTCGTCGAGCGCACCGAAGGGCTCGTCCATCAGCAGCAGCGTGGGCTGCGTGACCAGGCCGCGCGCGATGCTCACGCGCATCTGCATGCCGCCCGACAGCTCGCGCGGCAGGTTGTCGGCGAACTTCTCCAGGCCCACCAGCTGCAGCGCTGCGGCGACGCGCGCGTCGGCCTCCGCGCGCGGCATGCCGGCCAGGTCCAGCGGCAGCCGCACGTTGGCCTGCACACGCGCCCAGGGCATCAGCGTGGCTTCCTGGAACACGAAGCTCAAGCCCCGGCCGGTGGCCTGCAGCTGCTCGACCGGCTTGCGCCACAGCAGCAGCCGGCCGTCGCTGGGCTGCAGCAGGCCGGCCACCATCTTCAGCAGCGTGCTCTTGCCACAGCCCGAGGGGCCGAGCAGCGTGACGAACTCGCCGGCCTGCACCGTCAGGTTCATGGGCATCAGCGCCCGCGTGCCGTTCGGGTAGGTCTTCTCGGCCGACAGGACTTCGACGGCGGGGATCAAGGCAGGATCTTCAGGTCCTTGACGAACTCGGTCGTGTAGGTCTTCTTCACGTCCACCTTGGCCGGGTCGATGAGCTTCATCGCGACCATCATGTCGTAGGTCTTCTGCATGCGCGCGTCGGTGATGATGCCCACGCCCATGGTCGCCGCGTCGCCGCTGAACACCATGCCGCTGGAGTTCAGCAGCTTGATGCCGTTGGCGATCTTGTCGTCGGTCATGTTCGGGTTGTCCTTCTTGATCAGCGCGTTCGCCGGGGCCGGGTTGCCCTTCAGGTAGTCCTTCCAGCCCTGCATGCTGGCCTTCACGAAGGCGGCCACCTGCCTGGGCTTCTTCTTGATCGTGTCTTCCATGCACACGATGGTGGTGGAGTACGGGGGCCAGCCGTTGTCGGACAGCAGCATCACCGTCGGCTTGAACTTGGCCTGCTGCTCGATGGCGTAGGGCTCGCTGCTCAGGTAGCCCTGCTGCACCACGTTCTTGTCGGCGACGAAGGGCTGGATGTTGAAGGTGTAGGGCCGCACCTGCGCGTCGGTCAGGCCGAAGGCGTTGCGCATCCAGGGCCAGTAGTTGGTGTTCGCGTCGGCCGAGATCAGGATGGTCTTGCCCTTCAGGTCGGCCATGGTCTTCACCACGTCGGGGTGGCCGATCATCACCTGCGGGTCCTTCTGGAAGGCGGCACCCACGCTCACGGCGTTGATGCCCTGCTCGCGCGCCTTCATGGTCTGCACGTCGTAGCCCATGAAGCAGTCCACCTGCCCGGCGGCCAGCAGCTGCATGCCGTTGACCTGCGGCCCGCCCATGCGGATCGTGACGTCCAGGCCCTCCTTCTTGTACAGCCCCGTGGCCAGCGCCTGGTAGAAGCCGCCGTGTTCGGCCTGCGCGTACCAGTTGGTCATGTAGGTGAACTTCTCCTGCGCCTGGGCGCCGGCAGCACCGGCAAGCAGGGCAGCGGCGATCAGCGCGCGGTGGGCAGGGCGGGCGGTGCGTTGCTGGGGCATGGTGTCTCCGGGGTGGTTCTGGCGCAGGCAGGCGGACGTCGAGACGGTGGGGAAGCCCGGTGCGCGGCGTCCTGCGCGCACCGGGCTCGGCTGGGGCCGGGTCAGCAATCGATGTGCCATTGCGGCCGGCGTGTCAGGCGCCTTCGATGTGCCCATGCTGGTGCGTCCTGCCCCAGCTTGGTTCGTCGCGCGTGACCCACTGCATCGCGTGCAGGTCGCGCAGGCCCTGGGCCCAGCTGTCGGCCAGGCTGTCGAGGATGGCCTGCCCTTGTGCCGGCGTGGCGGGCAGCGGGTCGCCGATGACGCCGCTGGGGCCGAAGTCGCGTGCGGTCCAGGCGGCGGCCGGGCGGCCGTCGGCGCTGAGCACCTTGCTGGGGAATTCGGGCGGGTAGTTGGCCACTGCGTGCTCCATGTGCACCGTTTCGGGCGCCAGCGCCATCAGGATCGCGGTCTCGGCGTGGCCGGCGTGCATGCTGAGCCGCTTCTCGCGGTCGGTCATGAACTGCCCCGCCACGTGCGGCACGCGCCACACGAAGTGCGGCAGCACCTGGTAGTCGCCGTGGCGCAGGCGCAGTTCGCGCGCGGCCATCTCCATCACCTGCGGCTGGCCGCCGTGGGCGTTGACGATCAGCAGCTTGCGAAAGCCCATCCTGTAGACGCTCTCGCCGATCTCGGTGACGGTGGCCAGCAGCGTGGTGCCTTCCAGCGTGACCGTACCCGGGAAGTGCAGGTGCTCGTCGCTCTTGCCGTAGGTGATGGGCGGCAGCGCGTAGGCCGGCACCTCGGCCGGCAGCCGCGCCAATGCGTGGCCCATCACGCCGGCGGCAATGATGCTGTCGACCAGGCACGGCAGGTGCGGGCCGTGCTGCTCGACGCTGCCGGCCGGCAGCACGATGGGGATGTTCGCTTTGTCGGGCAGGGCCGCGATCTGCGACCAGCTCAGGTAGGGCAGGAAGCGGGCGGGCGGGTTGTAGCCGTGCAGCATGGTGTCAGGCCTTCAGGGGGCGGTTCAGCGGCAGGTAGGCCGTGGCCTCGACCTCGACCAGGATGTCGGCGGTGGGCAGCATGGCGCTGACCTCGACCACGGTGGACACCGGCAGCTCGCCGGTGAAGAACAGCTTGCGCACGCGGCTGTAGTGCGGGAAGTGGTCGAGGTTCTTGAAGTACTGCACGAGCTTGAAGACGTCTTCCATGCCGCCGCCCGCGGCCGTGATGGTGGCGCGGATGCGGTCGAGCACGAACCAGCTCTGCGCGAGGATCGGCCCTTCCTTGATGTCGGTGCTGAACTCGCCGGTCTCGCCCAGCAGCGCTCGGGCCGCGGGGGGGATGTCGGCGTAGCCGCGCACGATGGTGGCCGTGGCGGGCTCCACCGCGATCACGCCCGACAGGAAGACGTAGTCGCCGGCACGGCGCCACGCCGCGTACTTGGCCAGAGGCTGGGCAATCGTCGTCATCCGGTCTCCTTTGACAGCGCATCGCGCACGCGGGCGAGAAAGCGCGCGCGGTCGGCCTGCGTCACGTGGTTCATGTTGTACAGCTGCAGCCAGCGCATGCGGCAGCCACGGGCATACAGCGGCTTCAGGCCCTTCATGAAGAGGCTGCGGCCGGGGTCGCCGATGAGCTTCAGCCACCACCACGGCGAGCCCGAGGTGGTGATGCCGATGAACAGGCGGATGTTGCGCAGCTCGCCGCCGATGCGGCGCTGCCTGCTCTTGGCGACCGTGAAGCTCACGCCCGGCAGCCAGACCCGTTCCAGCCAGCCCTTCAGCATGGCCGGCGCGCCGTAGAACCAGGTCGGGTAGACCACCACCCAGCCTTCGGCCCAGCGCAGCGCCTCCACGTGCGCGGCGACGCCAGCGATGTTCTGCGCGGTGTCGGGCAGATACGTCCGCTTCTCGGCGGCGCTGAACACGGGGTCGAAGCCCTCGGCGTAGAGGTCGATCTCGCGCAGCTCGTGGCCGGCGCTGCGCAGCGCCTCGGCGGCCGTGGCGCGCAGCGCAGCGCCGTAGCTCTGCGGGTCGGGGTGGCAGAACACCAGCAGCAACCTCACGGCAGCTGCCCGCCCGCGATGCCCAGGACCTGCTCGTCCCAGGCGCGCACCTTGCCCGGGTTCATCAGGCCCAGCGGGTCGGCGATCTTCTTGAACGCCAGCTGCGCTTCGTCGACCTGCTTCATGCCGCCGTCTTCCAGCACCCAGGTGTGGGGGTCGAAGATGCGGCAGCCGTCGGCCTCGAAGTCGGCGATCAGCTGGCGCAGCTGCGCTTCGTCGAAGTACTGCACCAGCGGCAGCGCAAACGCCACGCGCTCGCCGCCGGCGCGGCTGAACTCGTGGTGGAACAGCACCTCGTCGCCGAAGCGCTGCATCTGCCGCGCCACCAGGTCGGCGTCGAGCGGGCCGGGGTAGGCCACCTGCAGGTAGGTGACGCCGCGGTCGCTCTTCAGCGCCTCCAGCGTGGTGTGGTTGTAGGCGCACTCGGTGGCCGACGGCAGCCCGGCGGCCAGCAGCTCGGCTTCGGTGCCGCGCACCACGACACGCCCGCCGTGCGCCTGCACCAGCGCCTCGTAGGCCGGTAGCGTGGCCGGCGACACCTGCGCGAACATCGCGTCGCGGTCTTCGAGGCGGCCGCGCAGGCCGGCGTAGTAGGGGGTGATGCGGCGCTCCACCGCGCTCAGCTGGAACAGGTCGATTGCGGGGTCGCCAGCGGCCGCCAGGCCGAAGCGCAGCACGCTGTCGTAGTGGTCGAACAGCGCGATGGTGTGCTGCCACTCGACGAAGCCGGTGAGCGCCACGTCGACCTCGAGCACGATGCCGTTGCTGCCGTAGGCGTGGTGCACCTTCTGGATGTCGGCACCTTCCAGGTCCAGCACACGCGGCGGGTCTTCCAGCGTCGCCACGCGCAGCCGGCGCACGTTGCCGGGGTCGGCCAGGATGCCGTGGCGGATGCTGCCGATGCCGCTGTGGCCGCCCGCGATGAAGCCGCCCAGCGTGGCGATGCGCTCGGTGCTGGGCCACATGCACAGCTGCTGGCCGCTGGCGCGCGCGGCCAGGTTCAGGTCGTGCAGCAGCACACCGGCCTCGACGCTGGCCCAGCCGGGCTCGATGCGCAGCACGCGGTGCAGCGCCGTGATGTCGAGCGTGATGCCGCCGCACAGCGGCACGCACTGGCCGTAGTTGCCGGTGCCGCCGCCGCGCACCGTGACCGGCACGCGGTGGCGGGCACAGGCCGCGGCCACCTGCAGCACCTCGGCCTGCGTGCGCGGGCGCACCACGAGCTCGGGCGCGCGGCCTGCCAGGCGTTCGGCCAGCACCGGGCTGTACCAGTGGTAGTCGGCCGCGGCACGCTGGCAGCCGGCAGGGCTGTCGTCGAGGTCCAGGACGGCCAGCGCGGCGCGCACGGCGGGCCAGTCGACAGGGTCACCAGGGCGGTACGGCAAGGTGGTTGGCATCGAGAGCCAGCGATGCAACCAGTGTGCCATGCTGCCCGCCGCGCCGTGGCGGGCGCTGCGTCAGTCGTGGCGCTCGGGCACCAGCCGGCCGGGCGTGGTCTCGCCGGTCCAGCTGCGTTCGACCTCGGTGTAGTCCTCGTGCGTGGTTTCCGACACCTCGATGCGCTCACCCAGCGCGGCCGCGCGTTCGCGCGCGATGCGCTCCTCGCGCAGGCGCGCGGCCGGCACCAGCAGGCGCAGGCGGTCGATCAGCTGCGTCATGGCCGGCGAGGGGTCGTTGCAGGCCAGCAGATCGGCCTGGGCCAGCGCGCGTGCCAGCACGTCGGCCGGCAGCGCCTCGGCGCCGGCCCAGCCGCGGCGGCCGAGCTCGTCGCGCAGGTAGACCAGGTGGCGCATCAGGCGCGCCGGGTGGTCGATGCGGTGGGCCACCAGCCGTGCGCGCAGTTCGTCGCGCAGCAGCTTCAGGGCCACCGCGGCGTCGTGCGCGGGCCCGCGGCGCTCCACCAGCACCAGCCGCCAGCGGCCTTCCTGGCGCTCCAGCCGCATCGGGCGCAGGAACAACGCCTTCAACCGCTGCAGGGCGCCCTGCCTGCCGGAGCCGGCCGCGGCGCGGCGCTCGGTCGGGGGCCTCCGGCGCCGCCCCTGCTGCGTGCTGACACTGGTCTTCATGCGGTGGGTCCGTGGTGATCTGCGGGCCTCGGCCTGGCGACCGGGCAGCCTGTGGCGGCCGGCGCGGATGCTAGCGGCTCGCGCGCAAGCGTGCCGCGTCGTTACGATGGGTGACACGGCGCGCCATCTTGCCGCCGCGACTCCACCCGGTGAGCCCCGATGACAGCGACCCGCGAACGCACGCCGCAAGACCCCAGCGCAGCCACGGGCTTGCACCGCATCGTGATCGTCGGCGGCGGTGCCGGCGGACTGGAGCTGGCCACGCGGCTGGGCGACACGCTGGGCAAGAAGGGGCTGGCGCACGTGACGCTGATCGAGAAGGCGCGCTCGCACTTCTGGAAGCCGCACCTGCACGAGATCGCCGCCGGCAGCATGGACCTGCACGCGCACGCCACCGACTACCTGGCGCAGAGCCACTGGCACGGCTTCCGCTACCGCGTGGGCGAGATGGTGGGCCTGGACCGCGCGCAGCGCCTGGTGCATGTGGGCCCGGTGCTCGACGAGGACGGCGTCGCCGTCACGCCCGCGTACACCCGCGGCTACGACACGCTGGTGATGGCGGTGGGCAGCCACACCAACGACTTCGGCACGCCCGGCGTGGCCGAACACGCGATTGCACTGGAGACGCCGGCCGAGGCCGAGCGCTTCCACCGCCGGCTCGTGAATGCCTGCCTGCGCGCGCACATGCAGGCCGGGCCGCTGACGCTGCGCCAGCTGCAGGTGGCCATCATCGGCGCCGGGGCCACCGGCGTGGAGCTGGCGGCCGAGCTGCACAAGGCCACGCGCACGCTGGTCTCGTACAACCTGGAGCGCATCGACCCCGAACGCGACATCCGCCTCAACCTCATCGAGGCCGGCCCGCGCATCCTGCCGGCGCTGCCCGAGCGCATCGCAGCCTCGGCGACGCGGCTGCTCGAAGGCCTGGGCGTGCGCGTGCGCACCGGCGCGCGCGTGACGGCGGTCGACGCCGAAGGCGTGCAGCTCGCCAGCGGCGAGCACATCCCGGCCGAGCTGGTGGTGTGGGCTGCGGGCGTGCAGGCGCCGGCCTTCCTGCGCGACCTGGCGGGGCTGGAGACCAACCGCCTGCACCAGCTGGTGGTCACACCCACGCTGCAGACCACGCGTGACGAACACATCTTCGCCATCGGCGACTGCGGCGCCGCCCCCTGGCTGGGCCACACCGGCAACGTGCCGCCGCGTGCGCAGGCGGCGCACCAGCAGGCCTCGCACCTGGTGAAGCAGCTGCGGCGGCGCCTGCGCGGCCAGCCGCTGCAGCCCTGGCGCTACCGCGACTTCGGCTCGCTGGTGTCGCTGGGCGAGTACTCCACGGTGGGCAACCTGATGGGCGCGCTGGTGGGCGGCAACCTGTGGGTCGAAGGCCTGTTCGCGCGCACCATGTATCTGTCGCTCTACAAGATGCACCAGGTGGCGCTGCACGGCTGGTGGAAGACGGCGCTGGGCTCGGCCTCGCGGCTGCTCACGCGCAGCACCGAGCCGCGCGTGAAGCTGCACTGACGGCGGGCTGCAGCCTTCGGCCTTCTTCAGCCGCCACCGGCGCGCGCGCTGCGCAGGTCGTCGATGGCCGGCACCAGCGCCAGCACCGCCAGCAGCACGGCCAGCGGCACCGTGAACACGTAGCCCAGCGCCTTGAAGCCGAACGCGCCGGCGATGCCGCCGGCCAGGAAGCAGCCCAGCAGCCCGGCCAGCACGGCGATGCGCTGGCGGTCGGCACGCACGTGCAGCGCCGGGTCGGCCGTGCCGCCCTGGTTCCAGTAGACGAGCTTGCCGATCTCGATGCCGAGGTCGGTGACGATGCCGGTCATGTGCGTGGTGCGGATCACCGCCTGCGACAGCTTGGTCACCACCGCGTTCTGCAGGCCCATGATGAAGCACAGCAGCACCACGGTGAAGGGCACGAGCAGGCCTTCGAACTGCGACAGCTGCGCACCCAGCAGCCCGAAGCACAGGATCAGCGCCGCCTCCAGCAGCAGCGGCAGCGCGTATTCGCTGGCCATCGCGCGGCGCCGCGCGAAGTTCACCATGATCGCGCAGCACATCGCGCCCAGCAGGAAGGCCAGCACGCCCACCACGCCGTCGACGACCAGGCCCAGCTGCCCCAGCGCCAGGTTGTCGGCCACCGCCGAGACCAGGCCGGTGACGTGCGAGGTGTACTGCTGCACCGCCAGGAAGCCGCCGGCATTGATGGCGCCGGCCACGAAGGCGAGCACCAGGCCCAGTTGCCGGTTGGCCGCCACGGTGCGGTGGCGGCCGACGAGAAAGCGCGCGAAATTGGTCGGCATGAGGCGATTGTCCGGGGTGCCTGGTGGTGGGCGCCTGCGCCTCAGCCCGCAGGCCGCGCGGCGCGGCGGATGATGGCCGCCATGTGGCGCATCGTCGGCGAGCGCGCCGCGCCCTTCTTCCACAGCAGCCCTGGCGTGCGCCGCGGCGTCGGGTCTTCCAGCGGCACCACGGCCAGGTCGGAGCCCGGCGTGATGGCGGTCTCGGCGATGATGCCGGCGATGTCGGTGCGGCGGATCAGCTCGATCATCGGCGCGATCGAGTTCAGCTCCACCACCACGCGCGGCACCGCGCCCGCGGCCTCGAAGGCCTCGTCGAGCAGCTGCCGCGTGCTGAAGGCCTGCGGCAGCAGCACCATGCGCAGGCCATGCAGTTCCACCATGCGCACGCGGCGCCGCCGCGCCAGCGGGTGCGCGGGCGCCACCACCAGGCGCAGTTCCTCGTGGTACAGCGGCTCGAACCACAGCTCGGGTGCGTCGGCCGGTCGGTACGACACACCCAGGTCCAGCGCGCCCGCGGCCAGCCGCGTGGCAATCTCGCCGGCCGACAGCTCCTGCACGGTGACCAGCGTGGTGGGCGCGTGCGCGAGAAAGCTCGACAGGCACATCGGCACCAGCTGCGTGGCGAAGCTGTGCGTGGCGCCCAGGCGCAGGCTGTCCTGCAGCGGGTCGGCGCCGTCCTGCCGCAGCGCGTGCAGGCCGTGGTCGATCTGCTGCAGCGCCGGCGTGGCGTAGCTGCGCAGCAGCTCGCCGGCTTCGGTCAGCCGCACGTGGCGCGTGCTGCGGTCGAACAGCGCGTGGCCCAGCTCTTCTTCCAGCTGCCGGATCTGGTGCGACAGCGTCGACTGCGTGACGTGCAGACGCTCGGCCGCGCGCGTGAAGTTCAGCGTCTCGGCCAGGGCGTCGAAGTAGCGCAGGTGTCGCAGCTCCATCGCGGGGCGGCTCCTTTTGATCGATGCTGTCGATGATAGCGAGCTAAACAAATCACTTCCGTCGACGACTGCAGCCGCAGAGACTCCGCACCCTGCACCCCGAACATGCAGCGCCGGCACCGTGCCGCGCGCGACGAGGAGACACCATGACGCAGCACCAGACCAGCGACATCACCGAGACCGTGCTGCGCACGCTCGAAGGCTGCACCGACGCGCGCTACAAGCAGGTGATGTCGGCCGTGATCCGCCACGCCCACGCGCTGGTGCGCGAGGTCGACCTGCAGCCGCACGAATGGATGGCGGCGATCGAGTTCCTGACCCGCGTGGGCCACACCTGCGACGACAAGCGGCAGGAATTCATCCTGCTGTCCGACACGCTGGGCATCTCGATGCTGACGGTGCAGCTGGAACAGGCACGCCGCTCGGCCAAGGCGCTGGCCGACAACGCAGCCACCACGCAGCCCACCGAAGCCACGGTGCAGGGCCCGTTCTACTGGCAAGGCGCGCCGGTGCTGCCGCTGGGCAGCGACATCGGCGCCGGCATGCCGGGCGAGCCCGCGCACTACAGCGGCCGCGTCACCGACACGCACGGCCGGCCGATCGAGAACTGCTGCCTCGACGTGTGGTCGGGCGACGGCGAAGGCGTGTACGACATGCAGATGGGCGAAGACGCCGGCATGCGGCTGCGCGCGCGCTTCCACACCGACCCCGACGGCCGCTACCACTTCTGGTCGGTCAAGCCCACCTACTACCCGATCCCCGACGACGGCCCGGTGGGCGACATGCTCAAGGCCATGGGCCGGCACCCCAACCGCCCCGGCCACATCCACATGATGGTCTACCGCGACGGCTTCGTGCCGCTGACCACGCACCTGTTCCCGTCGGACAGCCCGTACCTCGACTCCGACGTGGTCTTCGGCGTGCGCGACAGCCTGATCCTGCCCTACACGCAGCACGCGCCCGGCACCGCGCCCGACGGCCGTGTGATGGAGCGCAGCTTCCACACCGCGTCGTACGACATCCGCCTGGCGCCCGCCGCCTGACGCGCGGCCGCGCCCCCGCCCCTTCCTCCGCACCAGGACTCCCCACGCCATGAAGATCGGCAAGGCCACCGTGCCCCGCTCGGCCATCTGCACCTCGGACGACGAGACCATCGTCGTGCGCGGCCACAACCTCTGCGACGAGCTCATCGGCAAGATCGGCTTCGCCGACTACTTCCACCTGCTGCTCACCGGCCGCAAGCCCGACGCGACGACCAGCCGCGTGCTCGAAGCCACGCTGGTGGCCATCACCGAGCACGGCCTGGTGCCCAGCGTGCAGGCCAGCCGCATGACCTACGCCGCGGCACCTGATGCGCTGCAGGGCGCGGTGGCCGCGGGCATCCTGGGCTGCGGCTCGGTGATCCTGGGGGCCTCGGAAAACGCCGGCCGGCTGTTCCTGCGCATCGACGCGCTGGCGCGCGACAGCGGCGTCTCGCTGCAGGAGGCCGCCGCCACCGTGGTGCGCGAGCTGCGCCAGACCAAGCAGGCCATCCCCGGCTACGGCCACCCGCTGCACAAGGCGCGCGACCCGCGCGTGGCGCGGCTGTTCGCGGTGGCGCAGGAGGCCGGCACGCCGGGCCACTTCGTGCGCATCGCCGAAGCCGTGGAAGCGGTGCTGCCCGAGATCACCGGCCGCGACCTGCGCCTGAACGTGTCGTCGGCCATCCCCGCGGTGCTGCTGGACGTGGGCTTCCCCGCCACCGCGCTGCGCGGCGTGCCGATCCTGGCGCGCACCGCCGGGCTCATCGCCCACCTGGCCGAGGAGGCCGAGACGCCGATCGGCTTTGCGCTCACCTACCAGGCCACGCGCGAGTACGAATACACCGGCGCCGTGCCCGCGGGCTGGTCGCCCAAGGCCGCCGACTGACCCGCAGCGAGCACCAAGGACACACGATGCACAAGGTCCTGCAAGGAGTGCGTGTCGTCGAACACGGCACCTTCATCACCGGCCCCGCGGCCGCCATGCTGCTGGCCGACCTGGGCGCCGACGTCATCAAGGTCGAGCAGCCGGCGGGCGACCCCTTCCGCGCCTTTCGCGGCGGCACCTACAGCCCGCACTACCAGACCTACAACCGCAACAAGCGCAGCGTGACGCTGGACACGCGGCAGCCCGAAGGCCTGGCGCAGTTCGACCGCCTGGTGGCCGAGGCCGACGTCTACATCCAGAACTTCCGCCCCGGCGTGGCCGAGAAGATCGGTGCCGGCGAGGCCCGGCTGCGCGCGCTGAACCCGCGCCTGGTGTACTGCGCCATCAGCGGCTTCGGCCCCGACGGCCCGGCCGCCGGCCGGCCCAGCTACGACACCGTGGCGCAGGCGGCCAGCGGCTTCCTGAACCTGCTGGTGAACCCGGCCAACCCGCGTGTGGTGGGCCCGGCGCTGGCCGACGCGCTGACCGGCTTCTACGCCGCCTACGGCATCCTGGGCGCGCTGTACGAACGCGAGAAGTTGGGGCTGGGCCGCGGCCGCAGGGTCGAGGTCTCGATGTTCGAGGCCATGACGCACTTCAACCTCGACGCCTTCACGCACCTGTTCTCCGAGTCGGAGGTGATGGGCCCGTTCAGCCGGCCCAGCGTGTCGCAGAGCTACGTGCTGCCCTGTGCCGACGGCAAGTGGATCGCGCTGCACATGAGCTCGCCGCCGAAGTTCTGGGAAGGCCTGGCGCTGGCGATCGAGAAGCCCGACCTGTTCGACGACCCGCGCTTCGCCACGCGCGAGGCGCGCATCGAGCACCAGGAGACGCTGATCGAGCTGCTCGGCAGCCTGTTCCGCCAGCACCCGCGCGCCACCTGGTGCCAGCGGCTGGAGGCACAGGACGTGCCGCATGCCCCGATGTACACCACCAACGAAGTGCCCGAGGATGCGCAGGCGCGGCACCTGCAGCTCTTCGTCGACGCGCCGCACCCCGAGGGCGGCCGCTGGCGCACCGTGCGCTCTCCAGTCAGCTTCGACGGCCAGCGTGCGCTCGACGTGCGCGCCCCGCCGCTGCTGGGCGAACACAACGCCCTGCTGCAACAGCCCGGCTCGCCCTGGGCGCAGCCTGCCGCCGACTGACCACGACCGACAACGACAACATTCCTTCTTCCGGAGACACACCACCATGCCCTCGTCCACCCCCGCCCTGCGCCGCCGCCCCGCACTCGCCTTCGCGCTGAGCGCGCTGGCGCTGGCCCTGCCCGGCGCCGCGCTGGCGCAGCAGACCATCAACATCACCATCGCCGCCAGCCATCCGACGACGATCCCCTGGGTGGGCTTCATGCAGAGCGTGTTCATGCCCGAGGTCGACAAGCGCCTGGCGGCCGGCGGCAAGTACAAGATCCAGTGGAAGGAAGCCTTCGGCGGCCAGCTCTACAAGGCCAACGCCACGCTGAGCTCGGTGGAGCAGGGCATCACCGACATCGGCTGGGTCTTCAGCTACCTCGAGCCGGCCAAGATGCCGCTGGCTCAGCTGTCGGCGCACACGCCCTTCACCACCAGCGACCCGCGCATCGTGCTGGGCGCCATGAACGAGCTGATCGAGAAGGCGCCTGCCTTCCGCGCCGAGTGGGACAAGCACAACGTGGTGTTCCTGGGCGCCACCGCCAGCGACACCTACGACCTGTACACCAAGTTCCCGGTGAAGAGCGTGGACGACCTGAAGGGCCGCAAGCTTTCGGCCCCGGGCATCCTGGGCCAGTGGCTGCGCGGCGTCGGCGCCACGCCGGTGGACGGCGCGCTCACCACCTACTACACCGACATCCAGACCGGCGTCTCCGACGGCGTGGTCTCGCTGGCCACCGGCATCCTGCCGGCCAAGGTGTACGAGGTGGCGCCGTACATCACCAAGGTCAACATGGGCGTGGTGTTCTCGGGTGGCCTGGGCATCAACAAGGACACCTGGACCAAGCTGCCCGCCGACGTGCAGCGCGCGATGCGTGAAGCCGGCGCCGAGTACTCGCGCCGCCACGGCGAGGATCTGGTGGCGCGCCACCAGACCGCCATCCAACGCATGACCGAGATCGGCGCCAAGCAGAACCCGCCGGTGACCGTGACGCCGATGTCGGCCGCCGACCGCAGCAAGTGGATCGCCGCGCTGCCCGACCTGGCCGGCGAGTGGGTGAAGAACAACGCGGCACGCGGCGCGCAGGCCAAGCCGCTGCTCGACCAGTACCTGGCCGCGGTGAAGGCGCGCGGCGCCACGCCCGAGCGCGCCTGGGACCGCTGAAGCCCGCACCGTCCGTTCCCCCATGGCCCGCACGCTGATCCGCGGCGCGGCCGTCGTCACCATGGACGCGCAGGGTGTGCTGCCCTGCGCCGACGTGCTGGTCGACGGCGACTGCATTGCCGCCATCGCACCGCAGCTGCCGCTGCCCGACGACGGTGCTGCCGAGGTGGTCGATGCCCACGGCTGCATCGTCATCCCCGGCCTCGTCAACGCCCACATGCACACGTGGCAGACGGGGCTGCGCGGGCTGGCGGCCAACTGGACGCTGCCCGAGTACTTCCGCACCATGCACGCGGGCCTGGCGACGGTGTTCACGCCCGACGACCTGCACATCGCCACGCTGGTGGGGGCGCTGAACCAGCTCGACAACGGCACCACCACGCTGGCCGACTGGTGCCACAACAACCCGACCCCGGCGCACAGCGACGCTGCGGTGGCGGCGCTGCTCGAGGCGGGCATCCGCGCCGCCTTCTTCCACGGCAGCCCCAAGCCCGACCCGCGACCCGGCGAGACGCCGTTCTGGGAACGACCGCACCCGCGCGCCGAGCTCGAACGCCTGCGTACGGCGCACCAGGGCAGCGCGCTGCTGCAGGTGCACGCCGCGGTGCTGGGCCCGCACTACGCCACGATGGACGTGGCGCGGCACGACTTCCGCATGGCGCGCGAACTCGACTGCATCGCTTCGCTGCACCAGGGCGGCGGGCCGGCGCGCAGCCCCGGCGGCTGGCAGGTGCTGGACGCCGAGGGCCTGCTGGGCGACCGGGTCAACATCGTGCACGGCCACGCACTCGACGATGCCGAGCTGGCGCGCTTCGCCGCACTCGGCATGAGCTTCACCGCCACGCCCGAGAGCGAGATGTTCGAAGGCCACGGCCACCCCATCACCGGCCGGCTGCGTGCGCTGGGGCGCGCGCCGTCGCTGGGCGTGGACCTGGAGTCCGCCGTCAGCGGCGACATGCTGACGCAGGCGCGCGTGGCCATCGGCCTGCAGCGCAGCCTGGACAACGTGGCGCACCGCGCGGCGCACGGCACGATCCCGCCCACGACCACCGTGCCGGCGCTGGAGGCGCTGTCGTGGGTGACGATCGAAGGCGCGCGCATGCTGCGCCAGCAGCACCGCATCGGCAGCCTGGCGATGGGCAAGCAGGCCGACCTGGTGCTGCTGCGCGCCGACACGCTGAACATGCAGCCGCTGCACGACGTGGTGGCGGCCGTGGTGTTCCAGGCCTCCACAGCCAACATCGACAGCGTGATGGTCGCCGGCCGCTGGAAGAAGCGCGCCGGCCGCCTGCTCGGCATCGACCTGGCGCCCAAGCTCGCGGCACTGAACGCCTCGGGCCTGCGCATCGTGCAGGCGCTGGGCCTGCGCACCCACCTCGCGCCGGGCTGAACCACCCCACCCCATCCCCGCACGGACACGGCCGCCACGAGCCGGTGCCGCGCACACCCTGGAAGTCGTAGGAGACGAGACATGTGCAAACTGTGTGATGAAGGCAAGCCGCAGAACCACTGGAACCCGCGGCGCGGCTTCCTGAAGGCGGCGGCCGCCAGCGGGGCCGGCGTCGGCCTGATGGGCATGGCCGGCTGCAACGACACCGACGCCGCCGCCGACAACACCCCGCAGCCGCCGGTGAACAGTGGCAGCGCCGGCACGCGCTACGTCATCCGCAACGGCTCGGTGCTGTCGATGGACCCGGCGGTGGGCGACTTCGAGCGCGCCGACGTGCTGGTGGAAGGCAACAAGATCGTCGCCGTCGGCCCCAACCTCAGCGCCGGCAACGCCAGCATCATCGACGCCACCGGCCGCATCGTGATGCCGGGCTTCATCGACACGCACCACCACCTGTTCGAGACCGCGCTGCGCAGCTACCTGGCCGACGGCCTGCTGTTCGACGGGCTCGACGCGTCGATCACGCAGAACTACTTCCAGAAGATCCTGTCGACCTTCGCGCCGGTGTACCGGCCGCAGGACGTCTACATCAACACGCTGTTCGGCTCGCTGAGCCAGATCGACGCCGGCGTGACCACGGTGTTCGACATCTCGCAGATCCACCATTCGCCGCAGCACAGCGACGCCACGATCCAGGCGCTGCGCGATTCGGGCCATCGCGCCGTGTTCGGCTACTTCGAGAGCGCGGGCGGCGTCACGGGCAACATGTATCCCACCGACGCGCGCCGCATCAAGAGCCAGTACTTCAGCAGCAGCGACCAGCTGCTGTCGATGTTCATGGGCGGCGAGATCTACCTGCCCGGCTACGAGGCCGCGTGGGCGCTGGGCCGCGAGCTCGACATCCCGGTGGCCTGCCACATCGTCGGCACCTTCGGCATGCGGCCGACCTTCGACGCGCTGGCCACCGCCGGCGCCTTCACCGAGAAGAACCTGTTCATCCACATGACGGGCATGTCCGACATGGCCTGGGAACGCGTGCGCGACGCGGGCTCGGCGGTGTCGCTGGCGGTGCCGATCGAGATGAATATGACACACGGCACGCCGCCGATCATCAAGGCCCAGCAGATGGGCGTGCGGCCGTCGCTGTCGACCGACGTGGAGTGCACGCTGACGGCCGACCTGTTCACGCAGATGCGCACGACCATGGCGCTGCAGCGCATGTTCGTCAACGCCAACAAGCTCGGCGAGAGCGGCATGCCGCCCACCGGCGACGTGCCGCTGCTGACCACGCGCGACGTGATCGGCTACGCCACCGTGAACGGCGCGCGCGACCTGCAGCTCAGCGGCAAGACCGGCTCGCTGACGCCGGGCAAGGAAGCCGACATCCTGATCCTGGATGCCGAGGCCATCAACGTGGCGCCGCTGAACCACGTGCCCGGCGCCGTGGTGTCGCTGATGGAGCGCAGCAACGTCGAGAGCGTCATCATCGCCGGCAAGGTGCGCAAGTGGCGCGGCAAGATGCTGAACGTCGACATCAACCGGCTGCGCACCGAGCTGATGGCGTCGCGCGACTACCTGTTTGCCACTGCGGGCATTTCGCGCGACCTGTTCCGCGCGCCCTGAAGCGGCGCACCCTGACGCCAGGTGGTGCGGTCAGCTCAATCGGGCTGCCGCCACATCCACAGCGCCACGCACGCCATCAGCAGCGGCGCTGCGATGCGCAGCCACAGCGGCACCGGCGCCAGCAGCAGCACGGTGCTGCTGGCGGTCATCATCACGGTGGCGGCCCACTTCGCGCGCCGCGGGATTGCGCCCTGCTCGCGCCAGCGCCGGATGCCCGGGCCGTGGCGCGGGTGGTTCAGCAGCCACTGCTCCAGCGCCGGCCAGCCGCGGCTGGCCGCCCACGCCGCCAGCAGCAGGAAGGGCACGGTCGGCAGGCCCGGCACCACCACGCCCACCAGCCCCAGCAGCACGCACAGCGCCGCCAGCGCGCGCCAGAGCAGGCGTTTCAGCGCGGCGGTGGGCATGGTGCCGGCTCGGCAGTCAGCGGTAGAAGGCCTCGACGCTGCCCTTCAGCTTGATCAGCAGCGGCCGGCCCTTGCGGTCCACTGCGCGGCCCGCGGGCACCTTCACCCAGCCTTCGCTGATGCAGTACTCCTCGACGTCGTGGCGTTCCTTGCCGTTCAGGCGGATGCCGATGTCGTGCGCGAACACGGCCGCCACGTGGTGCGGGCTGGCAGGGTCGACCGAGAGGTGGTCGGGCAGGGGCGGCTGGGGGGCGGCGGCAGGGGCTTCGGTCATCGGGAGTCCTGGGAACGGTACAGGCGGCATTGTCCCCGCAAGCGGCCCGGCCGACGGCGCGGCGGGCTGTCGCAGAATGCGCGGCTTCCACCACTTGCCGCCCCCCCACATGGCACCGATCCGCGCACTGGCTGCACTGATGGCATCAGCCGCACTGGCCGCATCCTGGCTCGCCCCGTCGCCGGCCGCCGCGCAGGACGAGGTGCCGTTCATCACCACGCCCGACCACGTGACGCTGGCGATGCTGGAACTGGCCGGCGTGACGCCGCGCGACTTCGTCATCGATCTCGGCTCGGGCGACGGCCGCATCGTCATCACCGCGGCGCGGCGCTTCGGCGCGCGCGGCCTGGGCGTGGAGATCTCGCCCGAGCTGGTGCGCAAGAGCCGCGACAACGCACGCGCCGCCGGCGTGGCCGAGCGCACCGAGTTCCGCGCGCAGGACCTGTTCCGCACCGATCTCGCGCAGGCGCAGGTGATCACGATGTACCTGCTGCCCGAGTTCAACCTGCAGCTGCGTCCGCGCCTGCTGGCGCTGGCGCCGGGCACGCGCATCGTCAGCCACGACTGGGACATGGGCGAGTGGCAGCCCGAGCGCAGCATCACGCTGGACGTGCCCGACAAGACCATCGGCCGCGAGAAGCGGTCCACCGTGCACCTGTGGCGCGTGCCGGCGCGCGTGGGCGGGCTGTGGTGCACGGCCGGCGGCTCGCTGGCGGTGACGCAGCGCTTCCAGGCCGTGTCGGCCACGCTCTCGGCCGACGGGCTGGAGGCGCCGCTGGTGGTGTTCGACGGCCGCGCCACGCCCACCGGCCTGCATGCCGGCACCGACCCCGCCGGGGCCGCCGTGGTGCTGGCGCTCGACGGCGACACGCTGCACCTGCGGCAGGCGCACGGCCCGGCACAGCGCCTGGACGGCCGCCGCTTCACGCGCGCCGGACCGCAGGGCTGCGCCTGAGGAACACGTCAGGCTTCAGACGCCAGTGGCGCGGCGCCGGCGCTGCAGCACCAGGCCCAGCAGCGCTGTCCCAGTCAGCAGCAGGCCGGCCGGTTCGGGCACCGGCATCGGCACCGTGCTGGCGCCACCGGAGGCCAGCTTGTAGTGCATCGCGCGGATGGTGTAGTTGTCGTCGTACGGTGCGCCGGCCGGGCCGAACGCCGCCAGCGTGACGGTGCGGATGCCCGCCGCCGCGATGCCGGCGAAGCCCCAGTCCATCGAGCCGCCGGGCACCTGATGGGCGCCGAGCACCGCACCGTCGGCGTCGAAGGCGGTGACGTCCAGTGCGAAGTCGATGCCGCGCATGTCGAAGCCGAAGGCCGACAGGGCCTGCTCGAAGCTGATCGTCAGCAACTGCGCGCCCCCGGTGTACAGATGCTTGTCCGGGCCGCTCAGGTAGGTCAGCACGTACATGCTGCCCTGGCCACCGTCGCTGATGGTGGCCACGCCGGGCACGCTGATGCTGCCGAGGCTGACACCGGTCGCAACGGGCTGGAAGTCGAACACGCCCGCGCCGGCCAGCGCGGGGTCGCCGGCGCTGGTGATCGGACCGGCCAGGGCCTGGGCGCTGCAGACCAGCGCGGCGAGCGGGAGGAAGGACGAGAGGTGCATGGGCTGCTTTCGGGCGGTGGTGTCGCCACCGCGGCAACACCCTGGCAGGCAGTGTGGCCAGCGCCCGTCGCAAGCCCGTTTCAGGCTGGGGGCGCGGGTGTTTCAGTTGTTGGCGCGTGCAGCGTGCGGCCCTGGCGCACGGGCGGCGTCAGCGGGCTGGGCTTCATGCGGTTGCTGTGCATCAGTTCCACGCCGGCGCGGATGCCGCCGGTGACCTGCAGCGACAGCCGTTCGGCGTCGCGCCGCCGCACGTCGGCGGCCACCTGCGCGGCGTCTTCCGGCGCCGCGCCCATCGCGCGCAACGCGGCCTCGCCGAAGGCGCTGGCCGACTCGAAGGTCTCGCGGACCTGGTAGTCCACGCCGGCGGCGATGAGCTGGATGGCATGGCCGCGGTCGAAGGCCCGCACCAGCAGCTGCGCCTGCGGGAACGCGTGCTTCACGAGCTCGGCGATGCGCAGCGACGCGGCCTTGTCGTCCACGCACACGGCGATGACCTGCGCCGTGGCCGCGCCCGAGGCCTGCAGCACGTCGAGCCGCGTGCCGTCGCCGAAGTAGACCTTGAAGCCGAAGGACTCGGCGCTCTGGATCATGTCGGTGTCCCGGTCGATGATGGACACGTCCACGCCGCGCGCCAGCAGCGCCTGGCTGGCCACCTGACCGAAGCGGCCGAAGCCGATCATCAGCACGGTGCCGCGCAGGCCGTCGGGCAGGTCCACGCCGTCGGTGGAGGGTGCGGCCGGCGGCAGCAGCCAGCGCAGCGCGCCCACGGCCAGCGGCGTGAGCGCCATCGACAGGATCACCACCGCCGTCAGCACCGCGTTCATCGGCCCGTCGATGATGCCCGCGCCCTGCGCCGCGGTGTACAGCACGAAGGCGAACTCGCCGCCCTGCGCCATCAGCACGGTGCGGTGCAGCGCCTCGGCGTGGCGGGCGCGGAACAGCCGCGCCACGCCGTAGATGCCCAGCGCCTTCACCAGCATGAAGACCAAGACGCCGACGGCGATCTGCTGCCAGTGGCTGCCGAACACCGCCAGGTCCAGCGCCATGCCCACGCTCAGGAAGAACAGCCCGAGCAGGATGCCGCGGAAGGGCTCGATGTCGGCTTCCAGTTGATGGCGGAAGCTGCTCTCCGACAGCATCACGCCGGCCAGGAAGGCACCCATCGCCATCGACAACCCGGCCGACTGCATCAGCAGCGCCGAGCCCAGCACCACCAGCAGCGCGGCGGCCGTCATCACCTCGCGCGCCTGCGCGGCGGCCAGCACGCGGAACAGCGGGTTCAGCAGCCAGCGCCCGGCCGCGACCACGCCCGCCACCGCCACCAGCGCCACCGCCACCACCTGCCACACCGGGCGCGTGCTTTCCACGTGGGCCGGCGCGATCAGCGCCACCACCACCAGCAGCGGCACGATGGCCAGGTCTTCCAGCAGCAGGATCGACACCACGCGCTGGCCCTTGGGCGAGACGGTCTCGCCGCGTTCGTCCAGCAGCAGCATCACGGTGGCGGTGGAGGTGAGCACGAAACCCATCGCCGCGACGAAGGCCACCTGCCAGGCCAGCCCGGCGAGCACGCCCACGCCGGTGAGCAGCGCGCCGCAGGCCAGCACCTGCGCCAGCCCGAGGCCGAAGATCTCGCGGCGCAGGCTCCACAGCCGCGTGGGCTGCATCTCCAGGCCGATGATGAACAGGAACATCACCACGCCCAGTTCGGCCACGTGCAGGATCGCCGCGGGGTCGGTGAACAGCGCCGCGCCGAACGGGCCGATGGCCACGCCGGCCGCCAGGTAGCCCAGCACCGATCCCAGGCCCAGGCGCTTGAACAGCGGCACCGCCACCACGCCGGCCGCCAGCAGCGCCACGACCTGCACGAGTTGATCACCACCGGCGGAAGCGGCCATGGATTGCTTTCAGGAGTCGAACGGGAAGACTGGTGGTGACGACGACGGCAGGCTCATTCCTGCCACTGGCCGTCGGCATCGACGACACGGCAGCTGTCGCCCGCGGCCTGCAGCGCAGCCATGCAGCCGCCGAGCGCGGCTTCGCGCGCGGCGTCGTCGGTGGCGGCGCCCGCGTGCCAGGCGTGCACGCCACGCGACGACAGCGCGAAGGCCTTGTGCCCCGCTGCGGTGGCGTAGTCCTGCCGGTAGGCACGCAGCGCGATGCCGGTCATCTCGGGCGGCAACGGCACGCCGGGGGCGATCTCGGCGGCCGGTGCAGAGGCCGGTGGCGGCGCCGGCGCAGCCGTCACCACCGCCTGCACCGGCAGCGGCTGCGGCGGCAACGGTGCGCTGTCTGCCGCACCCGGCTGCAGCCAGGCGTTGCGCCCCGGCCCCAGCAGCAGGCCCAGCGACACCCCGCCAAAGACCGTGAGCGCGCCGATGCCGGCCCAGCGCAGGCCCTGGCGCCACGGCAGCACCATGGCGCTGCGCGCTGCCGGTGCGGGGGTCGCGGCGGCGGGCGCAGGCCGGGCCGGCGGCGCGTGCCGCGACGGTTCCGCATGCAGCACCGCGCCCAGCATCGCGAAGCGGGCGATGTAGCGCATCGCCGTGGCTTCGTCGACGGCACGCCGCAGCACCACCTTGCGGCCCGAGAAGAGCTGCGCCGTGCGGCGGTCGTCCAGGTGCAGCGCCATCGCGACGGCCTCGCGCACGGCCACCGGGTGGTGGCCGGGCTGGCACTCGCCGCGGAACACGAGCCGCAGCAGGGTGGGAGGTGGCGCGGAGTCCAAGGCGTCGGGCGGATGAAGCGGTGTCGTCGGCAGGCCGGTGGCAGGTGGCCGGCAGGAGGCCATCGCCGGTGGCCCGCGAGCGTAGCCCAAACCCGGGCCGGCGCCGCACCCGCGTCTTCAGGTGGGCTTCATGCCGGGCTGGCGCAATGCCAGGATGCCGCTGCGCCGTTCCACCGCCCTCGACCCCGCTTCCCCACGGTTCCTTGCTGCGGCACACGCCCCCCCGTGGCACGCCGCGCTGCGGCAGCGGCTGGCACGGCGACCCGCCGTGCCGGTGGAAGTGCTGGTGCTGCTGGCCAGCGCGGGCTGGGCGTTCAGCGCCAACCTGCCCTTCCTGCGCGCGGCGCTGCAGGGCCGCGACGCTGGCGACGCCGCCGCCTGGGGCTTCGGTGCCGCGCTGGTGGTGATGCTGCTGGCCCTGCACACGCTGCTGCTGGCCCTGCTGTGCAACCGCTGGACCGTCAAGCCCGTGCTGGCGCTGCTGACCGTGGCAGCAGCAGCGGCCCTGTTCTACATGCAGGCCTTCGGCATCTACCTCGACCCCACGATGCTGCGCAACCTGCTGCGCACCCACCCGGCCGAGGCGCGCGAGTTGCTCAGCCCGGCGCTGGCGCTGCACATGGCCGTCTACGCCGGCCTGCCGCTGGCGCTGCTGGCCTGGGTGCGCGTGGCCCCAAGGCGCTGGAGCCGCGCACTGCTGCTGCGCGCGGCCCTGCTGCTGGGTGCTGCGGCCGTGCTGCTGGGCACGGGCCTGGCAGTGTTCCAGCCGCTGTCGTCGCTGATGCGCAACCAGCGTGAACTGCGCTACCTGGTGACGCCGGCCAACCTGCTGTGGTCGGCCGGCGCCGTGGTCGCGGCCGACGCCCGCGGCGCGGCGCGCCCGCGCCAGCCGATCGGGCAGGACGCGGCGCCTGGCCCGTCGTGGGCGGCGCGGCAGCGCCCGCTGCTGCTGGTGCTGGTGGTGGGCGAAACGGCGCGGGCCGCGAACTGGGGCCTGAACGCGGGCGCGCCCGGGCTGTCGCCGCGCGCAACCACGCCCGAGCTGGCGCAACGGCTGCAACAGCCACCGTCAGCCGGCCAGGGCGCGCTGGTCAACTTCAGCGGCGTGCAGTCCTGCGGCACCAACACCGAGACCTCGCTGCCCTGCATGTTCGCGCCGGTGGGGCGGCGCGACTACGACGAAACGCGCATCCGCGGCCAGGAGTCGCTGCTGCACGTGCTGGCGCGTGCCGGCGTGCAGGTGCATTGGCGCGACAACCAGAGCGGCTGCAAGGGCGTGTGCGACGGCCTGCCCGCCGAGACCGTGCAGCCTGCCGACGCCCCCGCGCTGTGCGCCGACGGCCGCTGCCTCGACGAAGCGCTGCTGCACGACCTGGACCGCCGCCTCGACAACGCCCAGGGCACGCAGCTGCTGGTGCTGCACATGATCGGCAGCCACGGGCCGTCGTACTTCCGCCGCTACCCGGCCGCCTTCGCGCGCTTCCAGCCCGACTGCCGCGAGGACGACCTGCGCCGCTGCAGCGTGGAGCAGGTCGCCAACGCCTACGACAACAGCCTGCTCTACACCGACCACGTGCTGGCCACCGCCATCGCCCGGCTGCAGGCGCGCGCCGGCACGGTGGACAGCGCGCTGCTGTACGTGTCGGACCACGGCGAGTCGCTGGGCGAGCACGGGCTGTTCCTGCACGGCCTGCCTTACGCCATCGCGCCCGACGTGCAGACCCGCGTGCCGATGCTGGCCTGGACCAGCCCCGGCCTGGAGCACGCCGCCGGCCTGCCGGGCGGCTGCCTGCAGCCGGCCTGGCAGCGGCTGAAGGCGGCACCGCTGGCGCACGACCAGCTGTTCCACACCGTGCTCGGCCTGCTGGACGTGCGCACCGCGCTGCACGATCCGGCGCTGGACCTGACGCAGGGCTGCCGAACCGCGGTCACCACGGTCACCACGGCCAGCACCACGCCATGACGCCAGCCGCGGCAGCAGCCGGCCGCACGCGGCGTGACCTGGCCTGGCTGGCCGGCTCGCTGGCGCTGGTGCTGGCCTGGGACCTGGCCGGGCAGGACCTGGCGGTGAGCCGCTGGTTCGGCAGCGCCCGCGGCTTTGCGTGGCGCGACCACTGGTTCCCTGCCGCCGTGCTGCACGACGGCGGGCGCTGGCTCGGCCTGGGCGCGCTGGCGCTGCTGGCCTTCGACGCCTGGCGGCCGCTGTGGCGCGGGCCCTCACGTGCGGCACGCGGCTTCTGGTGGGCCGTGATGCTGGCCAGCGCGCTGCTGGTGCCGGCGCTCAAGCGCACCAGCCTCAGCAGCTGCCCCTGGGACCTGGCCGACTTCGGCGGCCCGGCGCTGTACGTGTCGCACTGGTGGTTCGGCGTCGCCGACGGCGGCCCCGGACACTGCTTCCCGTCGGGCCACGCCGTCTCGGCCTTTGCGCTGCTGGGCGTGCCGATGCTGTGGCGCGACACGCACCCGCGCCAGGCCCGCTGGCTGCTGGCCGCGGTGCTGGCGCTGGGCGCGCTGTTCGGCGCGGCCCAGGTGGTGCGCGGCGCGCACTTCGTCAGCCACGTGCTGTGGTCGGGCTGGGTGTGCGCGGCGCTGGCGGTGGCGGCGGCGGCGCTGGCGCCGCGGTGGGGGCGGTGGCGGGCGAGGTGGCAGGAGTGGTGCCAGAAGAGGAAGACCAGCCGCCAGGCCCGAACAGCTCGCGCAGCGCCCGGCTGATGGCCGCCGCGCCGACGACGCCGGTGTCTTCATGCACGGCGCCGTCGACCAGCACGAAACGCTTGGGCGGCAGCGCCCGTTCGTAGAGCGCGCTGCCCAGGCGCGGCGCCACCATGGTGTCGTCACGCGCATGCACCATCAGCACGGGCGACCCGACCTCCGCAATGCGTGACGCAGCATCGAAGCGCTGCGTGATCATCCAGCCGATCGGCAGCCAGCCCCAGCGCCAGCTGCGGAACACGTCCACCAGCGACGTGAACGCACCGTCGAGCACGAGGCCGGCTTCGTCCGGCACCTCGTGCGCCAGCCGCACCGCGATGGCAGCGCCCAGCGAGTGGCCGACGATGAAGCGCCGCGCCTGCGGGTGCGCGCGCGCCAGCCAGTCCCAAGCCGCGCGGGCGTCTTCGGCCACCAGGGTCTCGGACGGCATGGTGTCGGTGCTGCGGCCGAAGCCGCGGTAGTCCACCGCCAGCACCGCGAAGCCGTGCGCGTGCAGCTGCCGCATGCGTGGCGCGCTGGCGTGCACGTCCCAGCGCACTCCGTGCAGGAACAGCACCACCGGCGCCGCCGGGTCGGCCTGGCCCAGCCACAGCCCGTGCAGGCGCACGGTCTCGCCGCGGTCGGGCGCGTGCGCCGAGACATGCTCGATCCACACGTCGTCCATGCCGGCCGTGGCCGCCAGCCCCGGCGCCCAGGTCTTGTCGGTGGGCTGGAAGATCCAGCGCCGCTGCTCGAAGTCGACCACCGCGCAGCCGCTGCACAGCATGCACAGCAGCAGCACCAGCAAGGCCCGCCAGGGCAGCGCGGGCGGCACGGCGCGGGAAGCCGCGGGCGCTGCCGTCATGGCGTGATCAATTGCACACACGGCGTGATAACCCGATGTCGAACAAACTGACACAGCTGCAACGGCATTCATCACAAGTGCTTGTTTTCAAAAGGCTTTTTTTGGATGGCTTGCTTCGTGCTTTGTAACAGACTGCGCCGCAACGCAGTTGTTTGCCTGCGGCTTCGACACACAACAGAGGAGTCCATCGCGTGATCAAGCTGAGTTCCCTGGCCCTGGCCGCTGCCCTGGTGCTGCCCGCGACGCAGGCGTCTGCCTATGTCGTGCGCATCTTCGACGCGGCGCCGATGACGAACCTGACACAGGCCGATGCGGCCATCGCCACCGGCCTGGCCACTGCCACGGTGAACGCCACGATCATCGACTTCGACGACCTGGGCGACGGCACGCGCGGCCTGTTCAGCGTCAACAACGCCTGGCCCGTGAGCCCGCCCGACACCTTCGCGGCGCAGGTCACCGGCCTGTTCTACCTCGACACCGCCGGCACCTACACCTTCGGCATGAACCACGACGACGGTGCCCGCCTGGTCATCGACGGCGTCGTGCGCGCCACCGCCGATGGCGTGGCCGACAACCGCACCACCACGTTCACCGGCAGCTTCGCCGCCGGCTACCACGCGCTGGAGATCGTGTACCTGGAAAACGGCGGCGGCGCCTCGCTCGAGTTCTTCGGCGCCAAGGGCACGGCGCCCTACGCGCTGGTGCAGGGCGTGCCCGAGCCGGGCACGATGGCACTGGTGGGCCTGAGCCTGCTGGGCCTGGGCCTCAGCCGCCGCAAGCGCGGCTGATTCCGCCGTTCAGGGGCCGCTCGCGGCCCACGTCCGGGCGGCGGCAGGCGCCGCCGCCGCGCTCGCCCAGGCGCGCGCAATGGCCGGCGCCAGCGCTTCCAGCGTGTGCTGCTTCTCCAGCACCTCGGCCACGCCCAGGGCCAGCGCCTGCGCGCGCAGCGTGTCGTTGACCGAGCCCGAGGTCAGCACCGCCGGCAACCCGGGGCGCGCCTGCCGCGCCGCGCGCAGCACGTCCAGGCCCGACAGCAGCGGCATGTTGTAGTCGGTGACCAGCAGGTCGAAGGCCGGCGGCATGGCGCCAAGCGCGTCGATCGCCGCCTGCGGCTCTTGCAGGCAGGTCACGGCAAAGCCCGCGCGCTGCAGCAGGCGCTCGACCATCAGCGCCATGATCTCGTCGTCGTCGAGGTACAGCACGCGCAGGCCGGCGCCGTCCACCGCCGCCGGGCTGGTGGCGTCGGCGGACGCCGTGTGGCCTGCCGGCGCTGCCAGCGCCGGCAGGTGGATCTCGAAGCGCGTGCCCTGCCCCGGGCTCGACTGCACGGTGATCGCGCCCTCGTGCTCCTGCACGATGCCGTGCACCACCGACAGCCCGAGGCCGGTGCCCCGACCCTTGGGCTTGGTGGTGAAGAAGGGCTCGAAGATGCGCTGGCGTGTCGCTGCGTCCATGCCGCTGCCGTTGTCCTCGACGCCGAGGCACACATGGCGGCCGGGCACCAGGCCCAGGCGCATCGCCGCCTCGCCGTCGAGCACGGTCTCGTCCAGCCGCACGACGATGCGGCCGCCGCGCTCGCCCATCGCCTGCCAGGCGTTGCTGCACAGGTTCAGCACGATCTGCTCGATCTGCGTGCGGTCCACCAGCGCCCGCGCCTGCGGCGCCGCCACCTGCAGCTGCACCTCCACGTTCGCCGGCAGCGTCGCGCGCAGCAGCGCCAGGCTCTCGGCCACCATCGGCTGCAGCAGCTGCGACACGCGCTCGGCACGTTCGCGGCGGCTGAAGGTCAGGATCTGGCGCACCAGCAACCGCGCGCGGTCGCCGGCCTTGTGGATCTGCTCGATGCCGTGCAGCGCCTCGGCCGTGGCGCCGCGCCGCACGTCGTCGCCGACCATCGCGGCATTGCCGAGGATGGCGCCGAGCACGTTGTTGAAGTCGTGCGCGATGCCGCTGGCGAAGGTGCCCACCAGCTCCATCTTCTGCGCCTCGCGCAGCTGCAGTTCGAGCCCGCGGCGGATGTCGCGCGCCTCGACGCGCTCGGTGACGTCGGTCTGCACGCCGTCCCAGGCGATGCGGCCGTCGTCCAGCCGGCGCGGCGCCGACACGAAGTGCATGCGGCGCTGGCTGCCGTCGGCGCGCCGCAGCCGCGCTTCGCAGTCGAACACCAGCATCGTCTCGGCCGAGCGCTGCTCGGCGGCTTCCAGCGCCGGCAGGTCCTCGGGGTGGATCTGGCCATACCAGGCCATCGGGTCGTGCAGCACCTGCTCGGGCCGCAGCCCGTTGATGCGCTCGATGGCGTCGCTGACCTCGGTGAAGCGCATCGTGCCGTCGTGCCCGCGCACCACCTGGTACAGCACCGACTGCGGCAGGTTGGCGCTGAGCGTCGCGATGCGCGCGCGGCTGTCGCGCAGCTGCCCCTCGGACGCCTGCAGCGCCTCGTAGGGCGCGCGGATGCTGGCGAGGAAGGTGGCCTGGTACAGCAGCGCGTAGGCGACCACCTTGTACAGGTGGCCGGCGATGTTCTGGAAGTCCGACGGCGCCACGTACGACGTGAACGCGAAGCCGCCCACGCCCATCAGGAAACTCGACAGCGCCAGCAGCCGCAGCTGCCGGCTGTCGTCGCGCTGCGCGCGGCGCCACAGCAGCGCCGCGACCAGCACGTTCAGCAGCGCCAGCGTGTATTCGTAGCGGGCCTTGAACGGCGTCACGCCGACGCTGTCGACGAAGGTCGCCGGAAACCGGTCGATCGCGTAGGACCCGAAGGCCACCACCGCCAGCGCCGCGGTCGCGCCCAGCGCCAGCGACACGTTGCGCGACAGCGCCGGCACGGCGTGCAGCGCGATCAGCCCCAGCGTCAGCACCTCGAAGCTGCGCGCCATCAGCCAGAAGAAGATCGCGCGCGGCGTGCTGCTGGCGGTGAGGAAGGCGGGCATGCCCTGGTAGGTCAGCGCGTGCAGCAGGTCGCAGGTGGCGACCACCGTGAAGCCCGCCACCAGCGCGCGCGCGGCGTGGTCGGCGCGGCGGTCGAAGGTGTGCCACGACACCGTGACGATCAGCGCCGCGATGACGATGGCGAACAGCTCCAGCACCAGGTGCACGCTGAGCATGCGGCCGTCGAGCAGCGAGCGCGAAGTCAGCGCCGGGGCGTTCACGATCAGCAGCATGCCGGCCACCGCGGCTGCGGCAGCCGCGGCGTACTTCCAGGTTCCCGGCCGGATCATCGAAGCGCGTCCTCCTCAACAACAGCGGGCGCGTCGTGCGTGCTGGCCGACCTTGCGACACCGAGGTTGCGGCTGATCGATGCTAGCCGGGGCGGACCGCGCGCGTCATTGGCGTCCGCCCGGATCCCGCGCGGGCGCGGCCGTTGCGCGCGCGGTGGCTCAGCCGCCGGCCAGCGCGTGCCGCAGCAGCAGCGCCGCGAGCACCAGCATCGTCACGCCGATCAGGCCGTCCAGCCACTGCCAGGCCCGCGGCCGCGCGAACCACGGCGCCAGCCAGCGCGCGCCGAAACCCAGCGCCACGAACCACAGCGCGCTGGCGCTGCTGGCGCCGGCGATGAACCAGCCGCGCAGCGCCGCCGGTTGCTGGGCGCCGATGCTGCCCACCAGCAGCACCGTGTCCAGGTAGACATGCGGGTTCAGCAGCGTGAAGGCCGCGGCCTGCGCAAGCGCCGCGCCGCGCTGCAGGCCGGCGCCGGCGGCCGAGGCCTCCAGCCGCTGCGGCCGGCGCGCACGGCGCAGCGCCTGCCAGCCGTACAGCGCCAGGAAGCCGGCACCGGCCAGCGCCAGCGCCCGCGCCAGCCCCGGGCTGCTGCGCAAGGCCTGCGCCATGCCCAGCACGCCGGCCGCGATCAGCACGGCGTCGGCCACGGCGCAGAACAGCACCACGCTGCCGACGTGCTCGCGGCGCAGGCCCTGGCGCAGCACGAAGGCGTTCTGCGCGCCGATGGCGACGATCAGCCCCAGGCTCAGGGCCAGGGCTTGCAGATAGACCGGAGCAGCCCGGGACAGCAGTTCGACGTTCGTCATGACCACCAGCTTGCCAGCCCCTGCGGATGCAGCCAAACTCAAGTTGCTGAATCTGATGTAGCAAAACTGAATCGATGCTGGACTATGCCGCCCTCTCCGCGCTGGCCGCAGTGATCCGCGAAGGCAGCTTCGAACGGGCGGCGCAGGCGCTGCACGTCACGCCGTCGGCGGTGTCGCAGCGCATCCGGCAGCTGGAAGAACGCGTCGGCAGCGCGCTGGTGGTGCGCGGACAGCCGTGCCGGCCCACCGACACCGGCCGCCGCCTGTGCCAGCACGTCGACCGCGTGCGCGTGCTCGAACAGGAACTGCAGGGCACGCTGCCGGCGCTGGCGCCGCAGGGCCTGACGCGCGTGCCGCTGCCGGTGGCCGTCAACGCCGACAGCCTGGCGACCTGGTTCGCGCCGGCGCTGGCCCGCTATGCGGCCGACGCGCCGGTGCTGGTGGAGGTGGCGGTGGACGACCAGGACCACACCGCCGAGTGGCTGCGCAGCGGAACCGTGCTGGCCGCGGTCACCGGCAGCGCGCGGCCGGCCGCGGGCTGCAACAGCCGGCCGCTGGGCGCCATGCGCTACCTGGCGGCGGCCAGCCCGGCGTTCGTGGCGCGGCACTTCGCCGGCGGTGTGGGAGCCGGCAGCCTGGCGCAGGCGCCCAGCCTGGTGTTCAACACCAAGGACGAGTTGCAGGCGCGCTGGGTGCAGCGCCTGTGCCACCGGCACGTGGAATTGCCGCGCCACACGCTGCCGTCGTCGCAGGCGTTCGTCACCGCCGCCGTGGCCGGCATGGGCTGGGGGCTGCAGCCGCTGTCGCTGATTGCCGAGCATCTGCGCGCCGGCACCCTGGTGGAGCTGGTGCCCGGCAGCGCGCTCGACGTGCCGCTGCACTGGCAGCACGCCCGCGCCGCGTCGGCCTGGCTGGAAGGCCTGAGCCACGCGGTGCTGGCGGCGGCGGCGCAGGCGCTGGAGCCGCCGGCCTGACAGTCGGCACGCCGGGCGCGCCGGCTACTTGCATCGGCTTTGACGCGCCGTTGACGCGCATTCCGGTCATCGCGTCCTCAAGCGCACCGCTGCGGTACCGAAACCGTCGCCAGTGCCGCCGTGCTCAGGGCGCGGCGGAAGCGTTCTTTCTTTCAGCAGTCCACCCCAGAGGAATCGCATGCGCCTGTCCAGTTTGACCGTCAGCAAACGTCTGCAGTTCGGCTTCGCCACCGTGCTGGCAATCCTGGCCATCGTGGCCGGCATCGCGATGTTGAAGGTGCGCACCATCGAGAGTGCGCTGCTTGCCAACAGCAAGGAACACACGCAGATCCAGCGCTTTGCCATCAACTTCCGCGGCTCGGCCCACGACCGTGCCATCGCCGTGCGCGACTACGTGCTGGCGGGCTCGGCCGAACTGCGGCAGAAGGAAGCGGGCGCCATCGACGCGCTGGCGAAGTTCTACGCCGAGTCGGCGCAGCCGCTGGAAAAGCTGATCGGCGCCTCGGCCGACAGCGCTGACCTGAAGCAGCTGTACAGCAGCATCCAGAACATCGAGAACACCGCGCTGGCCAGCACCAAGGCGGTCATCGCCGCCGTCGACCAAGGCGACACGGCCAACGCCCAGTCGTTGCTGTGGACCCAGGCAAAGCCGCAATACGTGCAGTGGCTGGCTGCGATCAACAAGCTGATCGACTACGAGGAAGCCCGCGTGCAGGCGCTGAACCAGACGGCGATGCAGGAGGCGGTGGGCTTCCGCGCCGTGATGCTGAGCGCGCTGGCGCTGGCGCTGGCCTGCGGCATCGGGCTGGCCTGGACGATCTCGCGCAGCATCGTGTCGCAGCTGGGTGCCGAGCCGGCCGCGCTGGCCGAAGTGGCGCAGCGGGTGGCCGCCGGCGACCTGAACCAGGTGCCGGGTGCCGCGCAGGCGCCGGCCGGCAGCGTGCTGGCGTCTCTGGGCTCGATGCAGCAGTCGCTGGCCCGCGTGGTGGGCCAGGTGCGCCAGGCCTCGGACTCGATCGCCACCGGCTCGGTCGAGATCGCCAACGGCAACGCCGACCTGTCGCAGCGTACCGAGACCCAGGCCAGCAGCCTGCAGCAGACGGCCTCGACGATGGAGCAGCTGGGCACCACGGTGCGCGGCAACGCCGACAGCGCACGCCAGGCCAACCAGCTGGCGCAGGGTGCTTCGGCCGTGGCGCTGAAGGGCGGCGAAGTGGTGAACGAGGTGGTCACCACCATGCAGGGCATCAACGACAGCAGCCGCAAGATCGGCGACATCATCAGCGTCATCGACGGCATCGCCTTCCAGACCAACATCCTGGCGCTGAACGCGGCCGTGGAAGCCGCACGCGCCGGCGAACAGGGCCGCGGCTTCGCCGTGGTGGCCGCCGAAGTGCGCAGCCTGGCCCAGCGCAGCGCCGAAGCCGCCAAGGAGATCAAGACCCTGATCGGCCGCAGCGTCGAGCAGGTGGAGCAAGGCACCACGCTCGTCGACCAGGCGGGCAAGACCATGGGCGAGATCGTCGGCTCGATCCAGCGCGTGAGCGACATCGTGGCCGAGATCACGGCGGCCAGCGCCGAGCAGAGCTCGGGCGTGCAGCAGGTGGGCGAAGCCGTCAGCCAGATGGACCAGGCCACGCAGCAGAACGCCGCGCTGGTGGAGCAGAGCGCCGCTGCCGCCGAGAGCCTGAAGAGCCAGGCGCAGCAACTGGCGCAGGCCGTGGCGGTGTTCAAGCTGGCCCACGCCGGCCACGGCGGCTGAAGAGCTGCGGCCGGCGCTGCCGGCCGAAGGGCCGCAGCCGGCTAGAGCCGGCGGGCCACCGCCACCGCCACCGCGGAGCCGCGGCCCACGGCGGCGCACCAGGCCCGCAGCAGCGGCCCGCGGTGCGGCGCCCCCAGGGCAGCGGCTTCGTCGCGGTGCGCGCACTCGTCGGCCTGGCATTGCGCCAGCAAGGCGCGCAGCGGCGCCGTGGCATGGCGCTCAGCCTCTGACAGGGCGTCGAGCTGGTCGATCTGCTGCTGGTAGTGGCGGTCGACGAAGGTCTCGACCGCGGCGATGGTGGCGAACACGGCACGCGGGCCGGCCAGCGACGGCAACGCGCCGGTGAGGAACCCGGCCACGCGCCAGGGCACCAGCAGGCGGCTGCGCTGCGGCCACGGCAGCAGCGCCGTCACCAGGCGCAGGTGCTGCTGCTCGGTGGCCAGATGGCGGCGGGCGAAGTCGCGCACGGCGGCATCACGCGCCACCGCCAGCACGCCGCGGTAGATCCACACGGCGCCGGTCTCGCCGGCGTGGTCGCTGCGCAGGTCGGCGCGCAGGCTGGCCGGCACCACCATCGCGGGCGGTTCGAACGCCGCCGCCACCCGCTGCAGGGCCGGCCGCAGCCGCAGGAAGGCACGGTAGGCCACTTCCATCAACGGCGTCACGCCGGGCAGCGCCGCAGCGCGCGCCAGCCAGCGCCAGCCCGGCAGCGCGGCCCACAGCGCGGTGAAGCCACGCGCGCCGCTCACCAGGCTGCCGTCGGGGCGCCGCACGTGGAAGCGCGCCAGCAGCGTGGCGCGGTCGGCGCCGGGCGGCAATTCGGCGTCGGCGCGGCACACGTCCACGTAGACCACCGGCTGGCTGGCGGGCAGGCCCTGGTAGAGCGCGATCTCTCGGCGGCACAGCGGGCATGCGCCGTCGTACAGGACGGTGAGCGCGCCGTCGGGGCAGGGGGTCGGCACGGCGGTCGCATCGGCGATTCCGCCGGCCGGCACGGCAACTTGATTGGCAGGCATGTGGCGATGCTGCACGCCTTGCGCGGGCCCTGTGCGGACCCGGCCTTTCGGTCGGCACGCTCGCCGGGAGGCCGGCAGCCCGCTGCCGGGCCTGCGGCGCGCCCTCAGGCGCCGCGTGCGAAGTCCGCCGCCAGGCGGCCCACCTCGGCCAGCACCGCCTCGTCCTGCGGCCGCACCCACGTGGTGCTTTGCGTCGGGCCTTCGTAGAAGCAGGCCAGCACCCAGGGCTGGCGGCCCGGCGGCCAGAACACCGCCACGTCGTTGATGCGGTCGGGCAGGCCGGGGCTGAAACCGGTGCCGGTCTTGTCGCCGGCCCGCCAGGCCGCGGGCAGTCCGGCGCGCAAGCGGCTGCCGCCGGTCTGGGTGGCCACCATCCAGGCGATCAGCCGCGCGCGGCTGGGGGCCTGCAGGGTGTCGCCGGTGCACAGGCGCGCCACGGTGTCGGCAAAGGCCGCCGGGCTGCTGGTGTCGCGCGTGTCGCCAGGCAGCACGCGGTTCAGGGCGGGCTCGTAGCGGTCGATGCGCGTCACGGGGTCGCCCTGCGCGCGCAGCCAGCCGGTGAAGGCCTCGGGCCCGCCGAGCGCGCGCAGCAGCACGTTGGCGGCCAGGTTGTCGCTGGTGATCTGCGCGGCTTCGGCCAGCGCCAGCGGCGTGGCCCAGCCGCGCGCGAGCCAGGCCTCGGTGGCGGGCATGTGGTGCACGCGCTCGGACAGCCGCAACGGCAGCCGGGCGTCGGCACGCAGCCGGCCCTGGTCCACTGCCTGCAGCACCGCGCCGGCCAGCGGCAGCTTGAAGGTGGAGCACAGGCTGAAGCGCTCGTCGCCGCGGTGGACCCAGCGCCGGCCGGAGCCGGTGTCGAGCAGCGCCACGCCGAGGCGACCGCCGGCGCGACGCTCCAGCGTGGCCAGGGCGTCGGCGGCCGACGCAGGCAGGGGCAGCAGGCCGGCGAGCAAGACGGATCGTCGTGTGATGTTCATACGGAAACTCATAGGTGGGTGACGTAGCCGCTGCATTCTTCGCGTCAGACTTCAGGGACACCAACGAATTCACGTCCACCCAGCCATTAGGTTGCCTCATGAGCCTTGCCCGCTACTCGTTGAACCACCTGCATGCCTTCGCGGTCACCGCGCGGCACCTGAACATGACACGCGCCGCCGACGAGCTGTGCGTCACGCAGGCCGCCGTCAGCCACCAGATCAAGGCGCTGGAGGCCCAGATCGGCAAGCCGTTGTTCCTGCGCACGGCACGCGGCCTGCTGCTCAGCGACGACGGTGCGCGCATCGCGCCGGCGGTGCAGCAGGCCTTCGCGCAGCTCGACGGCGCGCTGGCCCTGCTGGACGACGCCACGCCGCCGCAGCGATTCACGCTGGCGGTGGTCGGCACCTACCTGCACGGGCACCTGCTGGAGCGGCTGCCGGACTTCCAGGCCCGCCACCCGGCCATCGACCTGCGCATCCAGACGCACAACAACAAGCTCGACCTGGCCACCGAGACGGTGGACGCGGCCATCCGCTTCGGCGACGGTGCCTGGCACCGCGTGGAAGCGCTGCCGCTGCAGGCCGCGCCCCTCACCGTGCTGTGCGCGCCCGGGCTGCGGCTGCAGACGCCGCAGGACTTGCGGCGCTGCACGCTACTGCGGTCGTACCGCAGCAGCGACTGGGACGCCTGGGCGCAGGCCGCGGGCTGCGCGCCGCTGAACCCGCGCGGCCCCCAGTTCGACGCCTCGGTGCTGATGGTGCAGGCCGCGATGGCCGGTGCCGGCGTGGCGCTGGCCCCGGCGGCGATGTTCCGGCGCGAACTGGCCAGCGGCCGGCTCGTGCAGCCCTTTGCCACCGAGATCGACGTGGGTCGCTACTGGCTGACGCGCGCCCTGGGGCGCGAGCCGCCACCGACCTACGAGGTCGTGCGCGGCTGGCTGCTGGGCACGGTGGCGGACGCCAGGGAGGCGCGCGCCGCGGGCGGCTGAACCCAGCCACCTGCCCGACGCCAGCGCTTGCCGGGAAAAAAGGTGCGGGGCGACTGTCATGCCAACGTGGACGCATCCGTCATGCCGGCGTGACCGCAATCCCGTGAGCGCCCATCCCCACGGAGCCCGCCATACCGAACTTCCTGTCCCTGCTGCACGAATCCCCCACCGACTCGGCCCAAATTGGCGCCGGCGAACTGCACGAGGCTTGATCCGCCTGGGCCTGGAACACCTGAAGGCCTCGCAGCGCGGGACGCAGCTGACCCGCTGACACCTGCAGGCCGGTATCGCCGCCGAACACGCGCTGGCCCCGCGGCCAGAGGCCACCAAGAACAGCGCACGATCCAGCCGCGGCCTGAACCAGATGGCTTGCCGGGCGCGACGGATTGCGGGTCAGACGGGACCGGGGCGGTCGCCGCCGCGCGACGCGCCGTCCGACGGCCTGGGCGCATCGCGCAGCCGCTGGTGCGCGGCGTTGATGCCGCGCCAGGCCCCAACGGCATGCATCAGCCGGTCGCGGTCGGCAGCGTCTGTCAGCGCTGCGGCCCGCGACTGCACGTCGGCATGCAGCCGCACCAGCAGCGGCCCGGCGCGCGTGTCGCCCAAGCCCGCCAACGCCTGCTGGCAGGCCCAGCGCACGCCGATCGTCGCAGGGGCCGGCAGCCCCGCCATGGGGTCCTGCAAGGCCCCCAGCAAGCCGTTCACCGCAGCCAGGGCCTCGCCATGACGATGCAGCCGAACCTGACAGAGCGCGATGCACGCCTGGTTCTCCATCGCGTCGATGCCGTCCCCCAGCTGCTGGTACAGCGCCTGCGCCTGCAGGTGCCACTGCAGCGCCACGGCCGCATCCCCCAGCTCGGCGTGCGCCCTGCCGAGTCCGAACAATGCGATGGCCTCCTTGTTGCGGTCGCCCGCGGCGCGGCTCACGGTCAGGCTCTGCGCGTATTGGCGAATCGCCTCGTGCAGCGCGCCCTGCGCTTCGCTGACCTCTGCGAGGACGAGCAGCACCTGCGCTTCACGCTGCAGCGACCCCATCGACCGCATCAGCGATTGCAGGCGCAGCGCCAGCGCCAGCACTTCGTCGTAGCGGCCGAGCGTCGACTCGATCTCGAGCCAGTACGACAAGGCCCCGAACTGCTGCGCCAGCGCACCCCGGGCCTCGGCCCGCGACGAGGCCTCTTGCAGCGTCTGGCGCGCGTCGTCGAAGCGGTTCTGCCGGATCGACACCAGCGCGCTGGAGATGCGTGTCGCATTCTGTACCTCGTCACGCTCCGCGCCGGGCTCCATGCAGCCGGCCCAGTGCAGCGCCGCGTCGGCATGGGCGCGCGCGCCGCCGTGGTCCAGCCGCGACAGGTCCAGGAACGACAGCAGGACGTGCGCCTGGCAGGCCGTCTTGGCCGGCCCGCAGCGCTCGGCCAGTGCAATGGCCTGCAACGCATGCTGCCCAGCCGCGGTGCGGTCGCCCCGCCGATGGGCCAGCAACGCCAGGCGCATCAGCAGCCGCGCCTGCCGGGCGTCGTCGGGGTCGCGTTCGAGCAGCGCCGCCATGTCGGCGTGCAGCGTGTCCTGGGCCGGGCGGTCGCCCGCCACGTCGGCGATCTCCTCCAGCCGGTGCAGCAGGTCGAAGCGCCGCATCGGATCGGACGCCCCCAGCAGCGCGATCGCACGGCGCAGCCAGGCCGTGGCGGCCAGGTTCGCAAAGCGCTTCGCAGCTTCGTTGGCCGCGGTGTCGAAACAGTCGATCGCCAGCGCGGTGTCGCCGGCGCGCTCGGCGTGTTCGCCCGTCATCGCCAGGAACTCTGCACCGCGGCCGCTCGTGCGCTCGGCCAGCCAGCGCGCAGCCGCGCCGTGGCCCAGCTTGCGCTCGGCTTTCAGCAGCGTGTCGTAGGTGACCTGGTGCAGCAGGTGGTGGTCGAACTGTCGCTCGGCCGTGCCTTCGAAGTCGCTGGTGTCGTGCTCCTTCACGAAGGCCGCGCGCTGCAGCGCCGGCAGGGCCTGCGGCGCCTGGGTGTCCAGGGCCTGCAGCGCGTCGTCCCAGAAGACGTGGCCGATGACGCTCGCCTGGCGGGCGGCCTGGCGTTCGCCCGCCGGCAGCGCGTCCAGCCGCGCCTGCAGCAGGCCGACCAGGGTGGTGGGCAGGAGCAGGTTGTCCAGGCGGTCTGCCTGCATCGTCCAGCGCGGTCCGGCAGCGACGATGACGCCATCGTCGATGAGCCGGCGCACCAGTTCTTCCATGTAATACGGGTTGCCCTCGGCGCGGCCGACGATGAGCGCCTTGAGACTCGTCGGCACATCGTCCAGGCGCTGCAGCAGCGCCTGCGCCAGTGCATCGCCCTGCTCCGAGGCCAGCGGACTCAACTGCACCGTCGACTCGGGGGTGGCCCAGTCGGGCCGGCGCGTCAGCAGCGCAGGCCGGCTGGTCATGCACAACACCAGCGGCAATTCGGCGGCATGCGTCAGCAGATGCTGCAGCAGGTCCAGCGAACCGTCATCGGCCCAGTGCAGGTCTTCCACCAGCAGCACGGGCAGCGCACCCTGGGCGGCCAGGGCTTGCAGGTAGGCGCACAGCGCCGCGAAGGCCTGGTCGCGCAGGCTGCGCGGGTCCAGGCCCTTCACGGTCGGGGCGTCGGCAAAGTCCAGGCCGCAGAGCTGGCCGATGAGCTGGGCTTGCCTGTGGCCGCGCTCGCCGAGCCAGGGGCTCAGGCCCTCGACCACCTTGCGGCGTGCCACCTCGGCGCTGTCGGTGTCGGACAGGCCGCACTGCGTGGCCAGCAAGCCGCGCAGCAGGCCGAACAAGCGCAGCAGGCCGTCGGGCTGCGAGCGCAGTGTCAGCACGCGGCAGTCGGCCCCCTTCGCCACCAGCGCCGCAGTGAACTCGCGCAGCAGCCGGCTCTTGCCCAGGCCGGCGTCGCCCAGCAGCGTCAGCGCCTGGAGTTGCTGCGTCTCGCGGGCCCGGGCGACGGCGCCCAGCAGTCTCTGCAGTTCGGCGTCACGGCCCAGCATCGGCGTGCGCAGGCCCTGCAGCCCACGCTCGACGCTGGCCACGCTGCGTTCGCGCGCTGCGCGCACGAGATAGGTCGTCAACGGCTCGGCGATGCCCTTGACGATGAGCGGCGGCTGCGGCTCGACATCGAACAGTCCGCGCACCTGTTGCCAGGTGTCCTGGCTGATGCGCAGCGCGCCGGGCGGTGCGCTCTGCTCCATGCGGGCGGCCACGTTCACGGCCACGCCCATCGCGGTGTTGTCGGCGTCGACGCCGGCGCCCAGCGCCACGTCGCCGGTGTGCACGCCCACGCGCACGGCGAAATCGGCCACGCCGTGCAGGCGCCGCACGACTTCGGCCTGCTCGAGCCCGGCCTGGCAGATGGCCAGGCCGGCTCGCACCGCCCGCTCGGCATCGTCCTCGCGCACCTCGTCCATGCCGAAGGCAGCCTTGATGCCGTCGCCGGTGAAGCGCAACACGCGGCCCTGCCGGGCCTGGATGAGGTCGGCCATGCGCTGCATCGCGCTGTTCAGGACCGCCAACGTGTCTTCGGCGAGCAGACCATCGGCCATCGCGGTGGAGCCGACCACATCGGCGAACAACACGGTGACCTGGCGATGACGGACCCCGGCGGGACGCAGCAGGCTGGCGAGACGCGCGCGCAGGGGCGCCAGTGCCAGGTCGGCGACCATGTCCCCGAGCTGCATTCGCTGGCCTTCGAGGGCGCTGATGCCGGCGCGCAGCGCCTCGATGTCGTTGTCTTGCATGGAGGCTGGTCGGTGTGGCGTGGGTCAGCGCATCCGAACCACGGCACGAGTGTAGGGGTGCTTCGTTGCGTCCCGCTCCCGAGACGGCGGGGGTGGCCGTGTCGCGGCCATGGCGGCCGCCGGGTCTGCGCGGCGGCCACCGCTACAGTCCGCCGCTCACTCCCCCCTGCACATGCATCCCGATGAGCCTCGCCGACGTTCGCCTGGCCCTCAGCGCCGAGCTGGCGGCCACGCCCGAGTACTACGACTTCAAGGTCCTGCGCACCGAGCGCGAAGGCGTGCTCTGGCGTGTGACCCTGGAGCCCGGCTACGTCTATGCCGAAGGCCAGCGGCCGGGTGCGGCCTCGGCCCAGGCGCTGCTGGACGACAGCCTGGACGGCGCGGCGGCCTGGTGGGGTGCGCCGGTGAAGGGCGGCGCCAGCGTGCTGGCCGTGGTGGCAGAGGACGACCAGCTGGTGCTGCAGAACGCCAGCAGCCCGCCACCGGGGCCGGACGGGCTGATCCGCCTGTATCCGCCGCGCTTCCTGAACGCGCTGGCCGATGCCTGGTGGGACACGCCCTGGGCCGAACGTGCACTGGCCTGCCTGCCCGACCTGGCCCGGCCGCACGCGGTGGACCCCGGCCCGCCGCTCACGGGTGCGCCGTTCCGCTGGCTGCGGCCCGCCCAGCGCCAGGCGCTGGGCCTGGTGCAGCACAGCAGCGCCTTTCTATGGGGGCCTCCCGGCACCGGCAAGACCACCACCCTGGGCGTGCTGCTGGCCGAGTACCTGGACAGCCGGCCCCATGCCCGCGTGCTGCTGCTGTCCACCACCAACCAGGCGGTGGACCTGGCGACCCTCGCGGTCGACAAGGCGCTGGAGAAGGGCCGCCGCGAACACTGCCGCGCGGGCGTGCAGCGCCTGGGCACCCGCTTCGATGCGGCCGCCTATGCCGGCCGCGAGCACCTGATCCCGACCAGGGACCGTGACCTGATCGCCCGGCTGGCGCGGGCCGAAGCCGCGCGGCCTGCCGCCTCGTCGCGCGACGCCTCGGCGCTGAAGGTCTGGGCTGACCGCGTGGCCGCGCTGCGCGACGAGTTGCGTGCCTCGTCGCAGCAACTGCTGCAACACTGCCGGCTGGCCAGCATGACCACCACGCGCGCTGCGTTCACGCTGAAGACCTTGCGCACGTTGGCGCCCGAAGGTGAGCCGCCGTTCGACCTGCTGGTCTTCGACGAAGCCAGCCAGGTGAGCCTGGCGCACGCGCTGGCCCTGATGCCGCTGGGCCGTGCGCGGCTGTTTGCGGGCGATCCGCAGCAGCTCTCGCCGGTGCTGCGCAGCAACGACCACAGCGCACGGCGCTGGCTGGGCCGCTCGGCCTTTGCCGAGAAGCCGCGCACGGGCCCGTCGGTCGCGCTGCTGGACGAACAGTCGCGCATGGCCGGGCCGATCAGCGCGCTGGTCAGCGACCTGTTCTACGACGGCGTGCTGCGGGTGGCAGCCGATGCGGCAGCCCAGCCTGGCTGGCAGGCCGCGCGCGGCCGGGCGCTGGGCGACATCGCTGCCGACACGCATGTGCACGTATATCGGCTGAAGACCGATGGCGCTTGGTCTGCCGCCGAGCGCGGCCCGGTGCGTGCCGAATCGGCCGCGGTGATCGCCTGCCTGGTCGCGGCGGCGCTGGCCGGTGGCGATTGGCAGCCGCATGAGTTGATCGTGCTGACGCCGTTCCGTGCCCAGCGCGCGCTGATCCGCCAGCATCTGCGAGCCTGCGGTGTGCCCGAGTCGCTGCGGGTCAGCACCGTGCACCGCGCCCAGGGCAGCGAGGCCGCCGTGGTGCTGTTCGACCCGGCCGACGGCAGCCAGCCGTTCCTGCAGACCGAAGAGGCGCAGCGCCTGTTGAACGTGGCGCTGAGCCGCGCGCAGGCCAAGGTGGTGGTGTTCCTGTCGGCGGCCGATGCGGCCAACCCGCTGCTCGCGCCCATCGTGCAGCGGCTGCGCCTGGCCGGCGATGCCCGCGAGGCCGTGCCCCTGCTGGCGCTGGCCCGCCAGCCCGGCTTTCCCGCCAACACGGTGGGGCGCCGCGTCACCGCCGGCCGCCACACGGGTGAGGTGGCCAGGCTCAGCCCGGACGGCCGGCAGTTCTGGCTGGTCAATGAACGAACCGGCGCCGAGCAGTTGATCGACGTCGGCTTTTGGCAGTCGCGGGCAAGTAGCGAGCGTCAGCCCGCAGACCCGGTCAAGGCAGAGTGATCCAGCGGACCTGCTGCGCTTCCCACCAGCATCGGCCTGCCGCGTCGATGATGCAGGAGCCACTGCTGCAGCATCGTGGACTTTCGGTCACCGCGTTCGCAGGCGCGGCCGGGCAAGATTGCAGGGCGCACCCGGAAGGACGGCAACGGGTCGATCACAGTCTCTGCGGCAGCCTAAGAGGATCGCGAGGCATTGGTTTTGCGGCCTGAGCCTCCGAGCGGGCCCGATGGCAGGTTGCGTCGGGCGTCCGCCTTCTTCTCGTGGAACTTGTGGGCGGGCCCCCGCGCCCGTGTGTCGCGCTGAAAACGGGAAGCGTCCTTTTGCGCATCGCCTGCCTCGCTGGGCTCACGTTTCTGCGCAAGGGCATCGGCATGTTTGTGCTGCTTTGACATTCAAGGCTCCTGAAGGCTCACACACATCGGCGCTGCCGCATTGTCGGGCCGCCGCTGAAAGGAGGGACCGGCAGCCTTCTGGCAGCTCCTCTGGTCGACGCTGCGCCGGAAGCAATCACAGACCGATCACAAGTGCACACGGTGCGTGGTCAGAGCATGGTTCGAGGTTCGTCGTTCGCCCGTCGTTCAATATTCAACAGCGAGCCGCCGAGCGGACCCGGCGCCTCCAACATGCATGCATCGCCTTCTGACCGAAGTTCACGCATGCCCACAGTTCCTGACCCGCTCAACCTGGCCGACATGCCAGCGCCAGGCGACGCCATGGCCCGGCGACTCCAGCCCCGATCCTTCACCCAACCGAGACCGAACCCCACGATGTCTTCGACCCTCACTGGCCCCGCACCCCGGCTGTTCCGTTCGAAGATCGGCGCGGCTTGCCTGCTTGCTGCGGCCTCCTTGTGCACGTCCGGCGCCGCCTTGGCCGGCGTCGTGGTGTCCGAATCGTTCACCTATGCAGATGGCGCGCTGGATGGCCAGAACGGCGGCACGGGCTGGGACGGTGGATGGACGACAGGCGCCTCAGTGGCGGGTGGCGCAGCCAGCCTGACGAGCAACACCTCGAGCGATCGCCGCTTGTCGACGGCCATCGTGCCGACCGCCGGGCAGGGCTTGTACCTGAGCATGCGCCTGGGCGCCGACCCGAGCGCCAGCACGTTCGACTACGCCGGGCTGGCTTTCCTCAGCGGGGGTCTCGACACCATGTTCTTCGGCCTGCCCTTCGAGCGCGACGAATTTGGCTTTGGCGTCAACCGCTACACGACCCAGAAGTCGGGCGTTGCGGCGAGCATGGTGCCGAGCTTCCTGGTCGCCGAGATCCTCTTCAACACGGCGACCAACGTCACGGTCAACCTGTTCGTGGACCCGGTGGGCGTGCTGGGTGCGGCAAATGCCACCTACACCGGCAGCATGCTCGGGGGGAGTTGGGACTCGGTGCGCATCGTCAACAACAACAGCCGATCGACGTTCGACGACATCGTCATCGGCACGACGCTGGCGGATGTCTACTCGGAGCAGAACGCCGTACCGGAACCATCGAGCCTGGCCCTGGCCGGCCTGGCGTTGCTGGGCGTGGCAGGCCTGACGCGCCGGCGCCGCGCAGCTTGAACCTGCGGTGCTCCGTTCTGGCCTCGGAACACGGTAGCGCCTGGCGCTCGGGCCGATTGGGGAAGATCAGCCTTTCAACCGCCCTGTTCGCAAGGGACACCGTCGCGGCTTTGGTGCGGTTGCGACCGGCCGCTTTGGGGCGATGAGTTCTCGCAAGCGTATGTGTCTGGTGGGTCGAGAGCAGCCGGTCAGAGCAACTGCGCCCACGTCCGCATTCCATCGGTCCCTGACTGCCAGCCAGCAGGATTGGATGGCGTCAGAAGACCGGGTTGGCGCAATCGGTTGACGCAAGCATGCGCAAGGGACGCCGCAGCGCCCCTCGTGATGTCTCCAGCGCCGGTCACCCGGCCCGCGCTCAATCCGCCTGCTTGCGCAGGAACGCCGGGATCTCGATCTCGTCCATGCCGTTGCTGGCCAGCGCGTCGACCTTCGCCGCGGCCTGGCTGCGCGCGCTGCGCCACACGCTGGGCGTGTTCATGCCCGTGTAGTCGTGCGTGGCGGCCACAGCCGGCGTGCCCTGGCCCACGGTGGCGGGCTGGGTCAGGATGGGCAGGTTGTCGGTGCCGGTGCGCAGCACGGGCTGCGCCATCGGCGGCGGCACCACGGCCAGCGGCGGGGCCACCGGCGGGCGCTGCTCGGCCTTGCGCGCGGCCGAGCTCAGGCCGGTGGCGATCACCGTCACGCGCAGCTGGTCGCCCAGACTTTCGTCGTACGCGGTGCCGAAGATCACGTGTGCATCGTCGGCGGCGTAGCGGCGGATGGTGTTCATCGCGTTGCGGCTCTCGGCCAGCTTGAACGTGCCCTTGCTCGCAGCGATCAGCACCAGCACGCCACGCGCGCCGCTGAGGTCGATGCCTTCCAGCAGCGGGCAGGCCACGGCCGCGTCGGCCGCCTTCGTCGCGCGGTCGGGGCCGCCGGCCACGGCCGTGCCCATCATCGCCTTGCCGGGCTCGCTCATCACCGTCTTCACGTCTTCGAAGTCGACGTTCACCAGACCGGGGATGTGGATGATGTCGCTGATGCCGCCCACCGCGTTCTTCAGCACGTCGTTGGCGTGCGCGAAGGCCTGCTCCTGCGTCACGTCGTCGCCCATCACCTCGAGCAGCTTCTCGTTGAGCACCACGATCAGGCTGTCGACGTTGGCTTCGAGCTCGGCCACGCCGTCGTCGGCCTGCTTGCCGCGGCGCTTGCCTTCGAAGTCGAAGGGCTTGGTCACCACACCCACGGTCAGGATGCCCATCTCCTTGGCCACGCGCGCGATCACGGGCGCAGCACCCGTGCCGGTGCCGCCGCCCATGCCGGCGGTGATGAACAGCATGTGCGCGCCCGAGATCGCGTCCTGGATGCGCGACACCGCCTCTTCGGCAGCAGTGCGGCCCACGTCGGGCTTGCTGCCCGCGCCCAGGCCGGTGGCGCCCAGCTGCACCAGCGTGCTGGCGGCGCTGCGGTTCAGGGCCTGCGCGTCGGTGTTGGCGCAGATGAAGTCCACGCCCTGGACGCCCTGGGCGATCATGTGCTCGACAGCGTTGCCGCCGCCGCCGCCCACGCCGATCACCTTGATCTGCGTGCCCTGGTCAAATTCTTCGATCATTTCGATGGGCATGTGAGCCTCCTAGCGAGTGTGTGTGCAGTTGCCAAACCAAGAACAGAGAACGTTGTCGACCATGTCGGGGGCTGAACCCCTCTTCAGAAATTTCCTAGGAACCAGTCCTTCGCGCGGCCCAGCAGTGTCGTGACCGACCCCGCCTGCGCCGCCGCCTTGTGGCCCCGCTGGCGTGCCAGCCGGGCTTCCTCCAACAACCCCATGACGGTGGCCGAACGCGGGTTCGCCACCATGTCGCCCAGCGGCCCGCTGTACAGCGGCAAGCCGCGCCGCACGGGCTTGAGGAAGATGTCTTCGCCCAGCTCCACCATGCCCGGCATGACGCTCGAGCCGCCGGTGATGACGATGCCGCTGGACAGCAGCTCCTCGTAGCCGCTGTCGCGGATGACCTGGTGCACCAGGCTGAAGATCTCTTCCACGCGCGGCTCGATCACGCCGGCCAGTGCCTGGCGGCTCAGCATGCGCGGCGCGCGGTCGCCCAGACCCGGCACTTCCACCTGTTCGCTCGGGTCGGCCAGCAGCTGCTTGGCGACGCCGTACTCGACCTTGATCTCCTCGGCGTCCTTCGTCGGCGTGCGCAGCGCCATCGCGATGTCGCTGGTGATCAGGTCGCCGGCGATCGGGATCACGGCGGTGTGGCGCACGCTGCCGTCGGTGTAGATCTGCACGTCGGTGGTGCCGGCGCCGATGTCGACCACGCACACGCCCAGGCTCTTCTCGTCGTCGGTCAGCACGGCCGCCGCGCTGGCGCTGGGGTTCAGCACCAGGCGCTCCACCTCCAGCCCGCAGCGGCGCACGCACTTCAGGATGTTCTCGGCCGCGCTCTGCGCGCCGGTGACGATGTGCACCTTCACCTCGAGCCGGCTGCCGCTCATGCCGATGGGCTCTTTCACTTCGTGCCCGTCGATCACGAACTCCTGCGGCTCCACCAGCAGCAGCCGCTGGTCGTTGGGGATGTTGATGGCCTTGGCGGTCTCGACCACGCGGTTCACGTCGACCGGCGTCACCTCGCGGTTGTCGCGCACGATGACCATGCCGGTGCTGTTCTGGCCGCGGATGTGGCTGCCGGTGATGCCGGTGTAGACGCTGGTGATCTTGCAGGCGGCCATCATCTCGGCCTCCTTCAGCGCCTGCTGGATGCTCTGCACCGTGGCGTCGATGTTCACCACCACGCCGCGCTTCAGGCCGTGCGTGCTGGCCACGCCCAGGCCGGCCACGCGCAGGTCGCCGTCGGGCATGACCTCGGCCGCCACCACCATGACCTTGGCGGTGCCGATGTCCAGGCCGAAGACCAGATCCTTGTATTCCTTGGCCATGGTGTCTCTCAGTTGTTCGTCTTCGCGGCGGGTGCCGTGGTGGTGACGCCGCGCAGCCGCACCGCATAGCCGTCGGTGTGGCGCAGGTCGGCGTAGACCAGGGGTTGCTGGTAGCGGCCCGTCACCTGGCCGACGGTGCGCACGAAGCGGTCGGTGCGCGCCAGCACCTCGTCGGCGCTGCCGCGGCCCAGCTCGACGCTGGCGCCGTTGTCCAGCTCCACGCGCCACGAGCCGCGGCCCGACAGGTGCAGCGCCGCGACCTCCAGTGCCAGCGGCGCCAGCGCCGGCTGCAGCCGCTGGTACAGCGCCAGCATCTGCGCCGCGCTCTCGTCGGGGCCGCTGAATTGCGGCAGGTGCTCGTCCTCGACATCACCGAGGTTGGCCTCGAAGATCTCGCCGTGGCTGTTCAGCAGCCGCTCGCTGCCGCTGCCCTGCTCGTTCTGGCCCTGCCACAGCGCGGCGGCGCGGTGTTCTTCCAGCCGCACCGCAAGCCGGTTCGGCCACACGCGGCGCACGACGGCCTGGCGCACCCAGGGCACGGCCTGGAAGGCGGCGCGCGCCTGCTGCAGGTCGATGCTGAAGAAGTTGCCGCGCAGCAGCGGCAGCGCGTTGGCACGCACCGTCTGCACGCTGTTGCGCGCCAGGTCGCCGTCGAGCTGCACGGCCCGCAGCGTGAACAGCGGCGCCCGGCTCAGCCACGCCACCGCAGCCGCCGCCAGCGCCAGCGCCGCCAGCGCGAACACACCCGCCGCGACGCCGTTCATCAGGCGCACGTCCAGCGGCCAGGCCGGCGGCATGGTGAGCGTGGGGGCGGCGTTGCGGGCCATCGGGTTCAGGCAGGGCGGGCGCTGTCGAGCGTGGCCGCGGCCACCAGTTGCAGGCACAGCTGCTCGTAGCTGATGCCGGCGGCGCGCGCGGCCATCGGCACCAGCGAATGGCCGGTCATGCCCGGGCTGGTGTTCATCTCCAGCAGGAAGGGCTTGCGGTCCGTGGCGCGGATCATCAGGTCGGCGCGGCCCCAGCCGCGGCAGCCGAGCGTGCGGTAGGCGGCCAGCGTCAGCCGCTGCACCTCGGCTTCCTCGGCCGGCGGCAGGCCGCTCGGGCAGCGGTAGCCGGTGTCGTCGCTGAAGTACTTGTGCTCGTAGTCGTAGTTGCCGTCGGGGGCCTCGATGCGGATCACCGGCAGCGCACGGGCCGAAGCCCCGCTGCCGAGCACCGCGCAGGTGACCTCCATGCCCTCGATGAACTCCTCGCACAGCACGTCGGGGTCGTGCTGCGCCGCCAGCGCCACCGCCTGCTGCATCTGCGAGTAGCCCGTGACCTTGCTGATGCCGATCGACGAGCCTTCGTGCGGCGGCTTCACGATCAGCGGCAGGCCCAGCGCGTCGGGCACCGCCACCACCGCCTCGCGCGTGTGCGTGCCGGCGGCCAGCACCTGCCAGCGCGGCGTGGGCAGCCCTTCGGCTTCGAAGATGCGCTTGCTCATGACCTTGTCCATCGCCACCGCGCTGGCCATCACGCCGCTGCCGGTGTAGGGCATGCGCAGCAGCTCCAGTGCGCCCTGCACGGTGCCGTCTTCACCGTGGCGGCCGTGCAGCGCGATGAACACGCGGGCGTAGCCTTCGCGCTTCAGGTCGGCCAGCTCGCGTTCGGCGGGGTCGAAGGCGTGTGCGTCCACGCCCTGCGACTGCAGCGCACGCAGCACGCCGGTGCCCGACATCAGCGACACCTCGCGCTCGGCGCTGCTGCCGCCCATCAGCACCGCCACCTTGCCCAGGTCGGCCGCGTTCATGCTGCACCTCCCACCAGGTCGACCACCTTCTGCGGCACACTGCCCATCGAGCCGGCGCCCATCGCGATGACGACGTCGCCGCCGCGCGCGAAGTCGGCGATGGCCTGCGGCAGCTCGGCCACGTCGTCGACGAACACCGGGTCGACCTTGCCGGCCACGCGCAGCGCGTGCGCCAGGGCCCGGCTGTCGGCAGCGACGATGGGGCTCTCGCCGGCGGAATACACCTCGGTCAGCAGCACCGCGTCGGCGCGGCCCATGACCTTCACGAAGTCCTCGAAGCAGTCGCGCGTGCGGGTGTAGCGGTGCGGCTGGAAGGCCAGCACCAGGCGCCGGCCCGGGAACGCGCCGCGCGCGGCGGCCAGCACCGCGGCCATCTCGGCGGGGTGGTGGCCGTAGTCGTCGATCAGCGTGAAGCGGCCACCGCCGTGGCTGGCGCTGGCGGGCAGCTCGCCGTAGCGCTGGAAGCGCCGCCCCACGCCGGTGAAGCCGGCCAGCGCGCGCACGGTGGGCCCGTCGGGCAGCTCCAGTTCCATCGCCACCGCGATGGCGGCCAGCGCGTTCAGCACGTTGTGCTGGCCGGGCAGGTTCAGCGTGACGGCCAGGTCGGGCATCTGCACGCCGTTGCGCCGCTGCACGGTGAACTGCATCTGCCCGCCGGGCAGCGCCACCACGTCCACCGCGCGCACCATCGCGTCTTCGCTCATGCCGTAGGTGACGATGGGCCGCGACAGCATCGGCATGATGGCCTTCACGCCGGGATCGTCGCCGCACAGGATGGCAGCGCCGTAGAACGGCATGCGGTGCACGAAGTCGACGAAGGCCCCGCGCAGCTTGCTCAGGTCGTGGCCGTAGGTCTCCATGTGGTCGGCGTCGATGTTGGTCACCACCGCCATCACCGGCATCAGGTTCAGGAACGACGCGTCGCTCTCGTCGGCCTCGACCACGATGTAGTCGCCCGAACCCAGGCGCGAATTGGCGCCGGCCGCCAGCAGCTTGCCGCCGATGACGAACGTGGGGTCGAGCCCGGCTTCGTTGAGCACGCTGGCCACCAGCGAGGTGGTGGTGGTCTTGCCGTGCGTGCCGGCGATCGCGATGCCCTGCTTCAGGCGCATCAGCTCGGCCAGCATCACCGCGCGCGGCACCAGCGGCACGCGCTTCGCGCGGGCGGCGATGACCTCGGGGTTGTCGGCCTTCACCGCGGTGGACGTGACCACCGCGTCGGCCCCGGCGATGTTCTCGGCGGCATGGCCGATGGCCACGCGAACGCCGAGCGCCGCCAGGCGCTGCGTGACGGCACCTTCGCTCTGGTCGGAACCGCTGACGCGGTAGCCCAGGTTGTGCAGGATCTCGGCGATGCCGCTCATGCCGGCACCACCGATGCCGACGAAGTGGATGTGCTTGACGGCGTGTTTCATCGTTGCATCAGACCTTCGATCAGGTCGGCCACCCGGGCCGCGGCTTGTGGCCGGGCCAGGGCGCGGGCCTTGTTGGCCATCGTGAGCAGCTGCTCGCGCGTGAGGCCGCGCAGCGTGTCGGCCAGCGCCTGCGCGCTCAGCCCCGCCTGCGGCAGGTGCAGGGCCGCCCCGTGCGCGGCCAGCAGTTCGGCGTTGTCGCGCTGGTGGCTGGTGGTGCGCACGATCAGCGGCACCAGCAGCGCCGGCACGCCGGCCGCGCAGAGCTCGCTGACGGTGATGGCGCCGGCTCGGCAGACCATCAGGTCGCAGTCGGCCAGCCGGCGCGGCATGTCGTCGATGAAGGGCAGCACCTCGGCGTCGATGCCGGCAGCGGCGTAGGCCGCGCGCACGCTGGCCTCCATCGCGCTGCCGGTCTGGTGCGTGACCTGGGGGCGCCGGTCGGCCGGCAGCAGCGCCAGCGCGGCGGGCAGCGTCTCGTTCAGCACCTTTGCACCCAGGCTGCCGCCCACCACCAGCAGGCGCAGCGGGCCGCTGCGGCCGGCGTAGCGCAACGCGGGTTCGGGCAAGGCTTCGATCTCGGCGCGCACCGGGTTGCCGGTGACCACACCCTGCTTCGCGCTGCGCGCAGCCGCGCCGTCGAAGCCGAAGGCCACGCGGTCGGCCACGGGCAGCAGCGCCTTGTTGCTCAGCAGCAGTGCGGCGTCGGCGTTCACCAGCACCAGCGGCTTGTTCAGCAGGCTGGCCATCAGCCCGCCGGGGAAGCACACGTAGCCGCCCATGCCGAGCACGGCGTCGGCGCCGCGGCGGCGCAGGATGCCGATGCAGTCCCAGAAGGCCTTCAGCAGCCGCAGGCCGCCCAGCGCCGTCTCGACCAGGTTCTTGCCGCGCAGGCCGCTGAAGGCGAGCTGGTCCATCGCGATGCCCGAGGTGGCCTCGGGCGGCACGAGCTTGTTTTCCATGCCGGTGCGCGTGCCCAGCCAGCTGACGCTCCAGCCGCGGCGCTGCAGTTCGCGCGCCACCGCCAGGCCCGGCATCACGTGCCCGCCGGTGCCCGCAGCCATGATCACGAGGTGGCTCATGGTCCGGCTCCTCGCATCATCGCGCGGCTTTCAATGTCGACCCGCAGCACCAGCGCCATCGCCACCAGGTTCATCAGGATCGCCGAGCCGCCGTAGCTCATCAGCGGCAGCGTCAGGCCCTTGGTCGGCAGCACGCCCAGGTTCACGCCCATGTTGATGAAGGCCTGCGCGCCCATCCAGATGCCGATGCCCTGCACCATCAGGCCCGCGAACACGCGGTCCAGCGCCACGGCCTGGCGGCCGATCAGGAAGATGCGGCGTGTCATCCAGAAGAACAGCACGATGACCGCGGCGACGCCGATGAAGCCCAGTTCCTCGCCGATCACGGCCAGCAGGAAATCGGTGTGGGCCTCGGGCAGGTAGTGCAGCTTCTCGACGCTGGAGCCCAGCCCCTGGCCGAAGAACTCGCCGCGGCCGAAGGCGATCAGCGAGTGCGTGAGCTGGTAGGCCTTGCCCTGCGCGTAGGCCGGGTTCCACGGGTCCAGGTAGGCCAGGATGCGCGCGCGGCGCAGGTCGTCGAAGGCGATGATGGTGGCGAACGCCGCCACCACCACGGCAGCGATCAGGAAGAACATGCGGCCGTTGACGCCGCCCAGGAACAGGATGCCCATCGCGATGGTCGCGATCACGATGAACGCACCCATGTCGGGCTGGCGCAGCAGCAGCACGCCGACGAAGAACACCGCCACGGCCATCGGCCACACGGCCTTGAAGAAGTTCTCCTTCACGTCCATCTTGCGCACCATGTAGCTGGCGGCATACATGGCGATGGCCAGCTTGGCGAGTTCGCTGGGCTGGAAGTTCATGATGCCCAGCGGGATCCAGCGGCGCGCGTTGTTCACGACCTTGCCGATGAAGGGCAGCAGCACCGCCACCAGCAGCACCAGCGCGAGCACGAAGACCAGCGGCGCGTGTTTTTCCCAGAACGCCATCGGCACCTGCAGCACCGCCAGCGCGACGACGAAGCCGATGCCCAGCGCCAGCAGGTGCCGCGTGAGGAAGAAGGTGGGCGCGTAGTTCGCGAACTTCGGGTTGTCGGGCAGCGCGACCGAGGCCGAATACACCATCACCAGGCCCAGCGCCAGCAGCGTGCACACCACCGCCAGCAGGGCCTGGTCGAAGGCCAGCAGCCGCGCCGGGCGCGCGCCGGCCACGTCGACCCGGTCGCGCACGGGCAGCGTGCCCTCGGCGCTGCGGCCGAAGCTGAGCCAGCCCTTGAGCGTGCCGGCGATGTCCATCAGGCCTGCCCCCGCTCGTGCGCCAGCGCCTGCACCGCGGCCACGAAGACCTCGGCGCGGTGCGCGTAGTTGCGGAACATGTCGAGGCTGGCGCAGGCCGGGCTCAGCAGCACGGCGTCGCCGGGTGCGGCCTGCGCGAAGCACCAGGCCACGGCCGCCTCCAGCGTGGCGTGGCGCTGCAGCGGCAGGCCGGCGGTGGCCGGCGCGATGGCGGCCTCGATGGCCTCGGCGTCGCGCCCGATGGTGGCCACGGCGCGTGCGAAGCGCTGCACGGGCGCGGCCAGCGGCGTGAAGTCCTGGCCTTTGCCGTCGCCGCCCAGGATGACGACCAGCTTCGCCGGCGCCTTGTCGGCACCCAGGCCTTCCAGCGCCGCGACGGTGGCGCCGACGTTGGTGCCCTTGCTGTCGTCGAAGGCCTCGACCTCGTCCACCGTGCCGATCCACTCCACGCGGTGCGGCTCGCCGGCGTAGTCGCGCAGGCCATGCAGCATCGGCGCCAGCGGGCAGCCGATGGCGGTGGCCAGCGCCAGCGCGGCCAGCGCGTTCGCGGCGTTGTGGCGGCCGCGCACGCGCAGCGCGTCGGCCGGCATCAGGCGCTGCAGGTGGATCTCTTCTTCCTCGCCCTTCTTCGGCTTCACGGTGTCGTCGGCCGGCAGCGCGCGCACCAGCCAGGCCATGCCGTTTTCGGTGACGAGGCCGAAGTCGCCGGGCCGGCGCGGCGCGTCCAGGCCGAAGCGCAGCACGGCGCGTTCGATCGGCTTGCCGCGGCCCTTCACCGGCACCGGGGCCGGCACCATGGCTTCGACGGCGGTGTCGTCGCGGTTGATCACCATCACGGCCTGGCTGCCGAAGATGCGTGCCTTGGCCGCGCTGTATGCGGCCATGCTGCCGTGCCAGTCGAGGTGGTCCTGCGTGATGTTCAGCACCGTGGCCGCTGCGGGTTCGAAGCCCTGCACGGCGTCGAGCTGGAAGCTGCTGAGCTCCAGCACCCACACCTGCGGCAGGTCGTCGCTGCGCGCCGCCAGCGTGTCCAGCATCGTGGGCCCGATGTTCCCGGCCACTGCTACCGTCCTGCCGGCGCGCTCGACCAGCAGCGCCGTCATCGCGGTCGTCGTCGTCTTGCCGTTGGTGCCGGTGATGGCCAGGATCTGCGGCGCGTAGCCGTCGATCGCCGCCAGCGCCTGCACGAACAGGTCGAGCTCGCCCTGCACCGGCAGCTCGCGGAAGCGTGCTTCCTGGATCAGCGGCGCGATGCGCGGGTCGTAGGGCGACAGGCCCGGGCTCTTCAGCACGCGGTCGACGCCTTCGAGCTGCGCCACCGTGAGGTCGCCGCTCAGGCGCTCGGCCGCGGGGCAGTCTGCCGCCAGCGCCTCGGCGCCGGGCGGGGACTGGCGCGAGTCCCACACGCGCACGGCGAAGCCGCGCTGCGTGCACCAGCGCGCCATCGCCAGGCCGCTGTCGCCCAGGCCGAGGATGAGGACGGTGTGCTGCACGGTGTTCATCGCAGCTTCAGGCTGGCCAGGCCGACCAGGCACAGCAGCATCGTGATGATCCAGAAGCGCACCACGACCTGCGTCTCGGTCCAGCCCTTCTTCTCGAAGTGGTGGTGCAACGGCGCCATCAGGAAGATGCGGCGGCCTTCGCCGTAGCGCTTCTTCGTGTACTTGAACCAGGTCACCTGGATCATCACGCTCAGCGCTTCGGCGACGAAGATGCCGCCCATGATGCCGAGCACGATCTCCTGGCGCGTGATGACGGCCACCGTGCCCAAGGCGCCGCCGAGCGACAGCGCGCCCACGTCGCCCATGAACACCTGCGCCGGGTTGGCGTTGAACCACAGGAAGGCCAGGCCCGCCCCGGCCAGCGCGGCACAGAACACCAGCAGCTCGCCCGAACCCGGGATGTGCGGGAACAGCAGGTAGCGGCTGAACACCGCGTTGCCGGTGATGTACGCGAAGATGCCCAGGGCGCTGCCCACCATCACCACCGGCATGATGGCCAGGCCGTCCAGGCCGTCGGTGAAGTTCACCGCGTTGCTGGCGCCGACGATGACGAACCAGCTGAGTGCGATGAAGCCGAACACCCCCAGCGGGTAGCTGACGGTCTTGAAGAACGGCACCATCAGGTCGGCCTTGGGCGGCAGCTCGTTCGAGAAGCCGCTGGTGACCCAGCGCACGAAGAGTTCCAGCACACGCAGGTTGGACGTCTCGGACACGCTGAAGGCCAGGTACAGCGCCGCCACCAGGCCGATCAGGCTCTGCCAGAAGAACTTCTCGCGCGAGCGCATGCCCTCGGGGTCCTTCTTCACGACCTTGCGCCAGTCGTCGGCCCAGCCGATGGCGCCGAAGCCGAAGGTCACGACCATCACGATCCAGACGAAGCGGTTGCTCCAGTCGAACCACAGCAGCGTGCTGACGCCGATGCCGATGAGCACCAGCACGCCGCCCATCGTGGGCGTGCCGCGCTTCTGCAGGTGGGCCTGCACGCCGTACTCGCGCACCGGCTGGCCGATCTTCAGCTCGGTGAGCTTGCGGATGACCCAGGGCCCGAAGCTCAGGCCGATGAGCAGCGAGGTCATCGCCGCCAGCACCGCACGGAACGTGAGGTACTGGAACACGCGCAGGAAGCCCAGCTGTTCGGGGTAGAGCTGCGTCAGCAGCTGGCTCAGGGCAAGCAGCATCAGGCGCCCCCTCCGGCAGGCAGGTCCTGCATCGACTGCAACGCGTGCACGACCTGTTCCATCTTCATGAACCGCGACCCCTTCACCAGCACCGAGGCCGCGGCCGGCGCCTCGTGCAGCGCAGCGACGACGGCGGCGGCGTCGGCGAAATGGCGCTTGGCCAGCGCGTGCGCCGACAGCGTGCCCGCGGTCCACACGGTCTCGATGCCGCGGGCGCGCGCGGCGGCGCCGACCTCGGCGTGGAACTCGGCGCCGCGCTCCCCCACCTCGCCCATCTCGCCCAGCACCAGCCAGCGCGGGCCGGGCAGCGCGGCCAGCACGTCGATGGCAGCCAGCATCGAATCGGGATTGGCGTTGTAGGTGTCGTTGACCAGCGTCACGGCGCGGCCGCCGATCTGCAGCCGCTGCACCTGCGAGCGGCCGGACACCGGCTCGAAGGCGGCCAGGCCGCGCGCCACCGCTTCAAGCGGCACGCCCGCAGCCAACGCGCAGGCGGCGGCGGCCAGCGCGTTCTTCACGTTGTGGCGCCCGGCCAGCTGCAGCGTGGTGGCGGTGCTGCCCTGCGGCGTGTGCAGCGTCAGCGCCCAGTGCGTGCCCTGCCACTGCGCATCGGCCGTGAGGTCGGCCGGGGCCTCGGCGGTGGCCTCGAGCGCGAAGGTCAGCACGCGGCGGCTGCCGGCCAGCGCACGCCACAGCGGCGTGAAGGCGTCGTCGGCCGGGAACACCGCGGTGCCGTCGGCGGGCAGCGCGGCAATCGCACTGCCGTTCTCGCGCGCCACGGCCTCGACCGTGGCCATGAATTCCTGGTGCTCGCGCTGCGCGTTGTTGACGAGCGCGATCGTCGGCCGCGCGATGGCGGCCAGTTCAGCGATCTCGCCCGGATGATTCATGCCGAGCTCGACCACGCCCGCGCGGTGCGTGGCGCGCAGGCGCAGCAGCGTCAGCGGCACGCCGATGTGGTTGTTCAGGTTGCCCTGCGTCGCGAAGGCGGCATCGCCGAAGGCGGCGCGCAGGATGCTGGCCACCATCTGCGTCACGGTGGTCTTGCCGTTGCTGCCGGTCACCGCCACCAGCGGCAGCGTGCAGCGCGCGCGCCACTGCGCCGCCAGCGTCTGCAGCGCCTGCAGCGTCTGGGGAACCAGCAGGCCGGGCAGCGTGCTCTCGCCCAGGCCGTGTTCGGCCAGCGCCGCCACGGCGCCGGCGGCGCGCGCCTGCGGCAGGAAGTCGTGCGCGTCGAAACGCTCGCCGCGCAGCGCCACGAACAGGTCGCCCTCGCGCAGCGTGCGCGTGTCGCTGTGCACGCGCTCGAACACGATGTCGCCGCGGCCCACCAGCGTGGCGCCGGGCAGCAGGGCCTGGGCTTGCTGCAGGCTCAGCATGCGGGCCTCCGCGCGAGTGCAGCGCGGGCCTCGGCCTCGTCGCTGAAGGGCAGGCGCTGGCCGCGCACTTCCTGGTAGTCCTCGTGGCCCTTTCCGGCCAGCAGCACCACGTCTTGCGGCGCGGCCGACAGCACGGCGTGCGCGATGGCAGCGCGGCGGTCCTCGATGACGGCGACGTCGTCGTGGCCGGGCACGCCGGCCAGGATCTGCGCCAGGATGAAGTCGGGCGCCTCGTCGCGCGGGTTGTCGCTGGTGAGCACCACGCGGTCGGCGCCGCGCTCGGCGATGGCACCCATCAGCGGGCGCTTGGTGGCGTCGCGGTTGCCGCCGCAGCCGAACACGCACCACAGCCGGCCGCCGCGTGCCGCGGCCAGCGGGCGCAGCGCCTGCAGCACCTTGTCGAGCGCATCGGGCGTGTGTGCGTAGTCCACCACCACCTCGGGCCCGGCACCGCTGGCCGCGCCCAGGCGCTGCATGCGGCCGGGCACCGGCGTGAGCCGCGGCACCACCGCGGCCGCGTCGGCCAGCGGCACGCCCAGCGCGCGCAGGCCGCCCAGCACGACCAGCAGGTTGTGCACGTTGTAGTCGCCGATCAGCGTGCTGCGCACCGGCACCACCACGCCGTCCTCGAAGAGCTGGAAGGCCAGGCCGCCGTCGACGTAGCGCACCTGCGTGGCCTGCAGCCGCGCGCCACGCTGCAGCGAGACGGTCCAGACGTCGACACCGCTGAGCTCGGCGGCCAGCGACGCGCCTTGCTCGTCGTCGATGTTGATGGCGGCAGCCTGCAGGCCCGGCCACGCGAACAGGGCGCGCTTGGCGGCCCAGTAGGCAGCCATGTCGCCGTGGTAGTCGAGGTGGTCGCGCGTGAAGTTGGTGAACAGCGCGACGTCGATCGCGGCGGCATCCAGCCGGTGCTCGACGATGCCGATCGACGAGGCCTCCAGCGCGCAGGCGGCGAAGCCCTGGTCGGCGAAACGGCGGAATGCGGCGTGCAGCGTCACCGGGTCGGGCGTGGTCAGGCCGGTGTGCACGACGGTGCCGGCGGCTGCCTCGCCATCGGACGCCGCCAGCGGCGGTTCACCAATCCCCAGCGTGCCCATCACCCCGCAGCGCCGGCCCAGCAGCGTCAGCGCCTGCGCCGTCCACCACGCCGTGCTGGTCTTGCCGTTGGTGCCGGTGGTGGCCACCACTCGCAGCGCGTCGCTGGGCTGGCCGAAGTAGGCGTGCGCGATGCCGCCAGTGGCGGCCTTCAGGCCCGGCAACGCAGCGATGCGCGCGTCCTCGAAGCCGAAGGCCTCGATGCCACCGGCCTCGACCAGGCAGGTCGACGCGCCCGCGGCGAGCGCCTGCTGCACGAAGCGGCGGCCGTCGTTGGCGTAGCCCGGCCAGGCGATGAAGGCGTCGCCGGGCTGCACCAGGCGACTGTCGGTGCGCAGCGTGCCGGTGACCCACGACGACAACCAGCGTGCCGCGGCTTCAGGGGATTTCAGGCGTGTCAGCGGCATCTTCAGAAACTCTCTTGCTCGGCCACGACCGGCTTGCTGACGATCTGCGCCTGCACGTCGATGTCGGGCGGCACGTTCATCATGCGCAGCGTGTTCTGCACCACCTGGCTGAACACCGGCGCGGCGACCTCGCCGCCGTAGAAGACACCCTTGCCGGGTTCGTCGACCAGCACGGCCACGACGATGCGGGGGTTCTTCACCGGCGCGATGCCGACGAACCAGCTGCGGTACTTGTTGCCGTAGCTCTTGCCTTCCTGCTTGCGTGCGGTGCCCGACTTGCCGCCCACCGAGTAGCCGATGGCCTGCGCCTTCGGCCCCGTGCCGCCGGGGCCGGCGGCCAGCCGCAGCATCTCGCGCACCGCATGCACGGTCTCGGGCTTGAACACGCGCTGGCCCGTGGGCTGCGGGTCCTGGCGCAGGATGCTGGGTGCGACGACGTCGCCCTCGCGCGCGAACACGGTGTAGGCGCGTGCCAGCTGCAGCAGGCTGGTGCTGAGGCCGTAGCCGTAGCTCATGGTCGCCTGCTCGATCGGACGCCAGGTCTTGTGCGGGCGCAGCCGGCCGGTGACGACGCCCGGGAACTCGATCTGCGGCTTCTGGCCGAAGCCGACGGCGCTGTAGAGCTCCCACATCTCGCGCGGCTGCATCTGCATCGCCATCTTGACCGTGCCGACGTTGCTGCTCTTCTGGATGATCTCGCTCACCGTCAGCACACCGTGCGGGTGTGCATCGGTGATGGTGGAGCCGGTGACGGTGATGCGGCCGGGCGCGGTGTCGAAGCGCGTCTCGGGCCGCACGCGACCGGTGTCCAGCGCCAGCGCGGCGATGAAGGGCTTCATCGTCGAGCCGGGCTCGAAGGTGTCGGTGAGCGCGCGGTTGCGCAGCTGCTCGCCCTTCAGGTTCTGGCGCGCCGCGGGGTTGAAGCTCGGGTAGTTGGCCAGCGCCAGCACCTCGCCGGTCTGCGCGTCCAGCACCACCACGCTGCCGGCGCGCGCCTTGTGCTCGGCCACGGCATCGCGGATGCGCTGGTAGGCGAAGAACTGCACCTTGGAGTCGATGGCCAGCGTGATGTCCTGGCCGTTGACGGGGTCGGTCTGGTCGCCGATGTCCTCGACCACGCGGCCCAGGCGGTCCTTGACGACGGCGCGTGCGCCGTTGCGGCCCTGCAGTTCCTTCTGGAAGCGCAGCTCGATGCCTTCCTGGCCGCGTTCTTCCACGTTGGTGAAGCCGACCACGTGCGCCGCGGCCTCGCCCTCGGGGTAGTGGCGGCGGTACTCGCGCACCTGGTGCACGCCGGGGATGCCCAGCGCCTTGACCTCGGCCCACACGGCGTCGTCGACCTGGCGGCGCAGCCAGGCGAAGTTGGGGCTGCCGTCAAGCCGGTCGTTCAGGTCGGCGGGCTTCATGCCCAGCGTCTTCGCCAGCGCGCGGCGCTGCGCCGTGTCGGCCTGGAAGTCCTTCGGGATCACCCACACGCTGGGCGCTGGCACCGAGGTCGCCAGCACGAGGCCGTTGCGGTCGAGCACGCGGCCGCGGCTGGCCGGCAGGTCGAGCTGGTGCGCGTAGCGCTTCTCGCCCTGCATCTGGTAGAAGTCGGCGCCGATCAGCTGGATCCACACGGCGCGGCCCAGCAGCACCAGGAAGGCGACGCCGACCAGGAACACGACGAAGCGCGACCGCCACGGCGGCGTCTTGCTCGCCAGCAGCGGGCTGGTGGCGTAGTTGACGCTGCGCACGGTGGTGCCGTTGCTGCGCGGGCTGCGCTGGGAGCGCGGGCTGAGGCTCACCGCGCCGCCCCCGAGGCCGCATGCGGCCGGTCGCCCACGTACTGCGTGACCGCCGGCGTGGCGGTGCGCATCTGCAGCTTCTCGCGCGCGACCTGCTCCACGCGCAGGTGCGTGGCCTGCGCCTGGCGCTCGGCGTCCAGGCGCTTGTAGTCGGTGTCGAGCTGCCGCTGCTCGTTCTTCGCGCGGTCGAGCGCGGCGAACAGGCGCCGGCCTTCGTAGGACGTGCGCACCAGCACCAGCGCGCTGCCAAGCAGCGCGATCACCAGCAGCAGGTTCAGCTTCGTCATGCGCCGACCTCGGTGCGTTCGGCCACGCGCATCACGGCCGAGCGCGCGCGCGGGTTCTCGCGCACTTCGCCGATGCCGGGCTTCACGCGTCCCAGCGCGTGCAGCTTCAGCGGCCGCGGCGGCGCCATCGGGGCGCGCCGGTCGACCACCTCGCGGCTGTGCTCGGCGATGAAGGTCTTCACGATGCGGTCTTCCAGCGAATGGAAGCTGATCACGACGAGGCGTCCGCCCGGGGCCAGCAGGTCCAGTGCGGCCTTCAGGCCTTGTTCGAGCGCCTCAAGCTCGGCGTTGACGAAAATCCGAAGAGCTTGAAATGTGCGCGTTGCAGGGTCCTGGCCCGGTTCGCGGGTTTTGACGACACCAGCCACGAGCGCGGAAAGTTGCCCGGTGGTTCGAAGCTGATCCCCGCCCTGCCGGCGAGCAACAACCGCCTTTGCAATCTGTAGAGCAAACCGTTCTTCCCCATAGTCGCGGATCACCTGTGCAAGTTGGCGCTCATCGGCGCGGGCCAGGAAGTCCGCGGCGGTCTCGCCACGGGTCGTGTCCATGCGCATGTCCAGCGGCGCATCGAATCGGAAGCTGAACCCGCGCGCGGGGTTGTCGATCTGCGGCGAGCTCACGCCCAGGTCGAGCAGCACGCCGTCCACGCGCGTGATGCCCAGCGCCTGCAGCTGCGCGCGCATGTCGCCGAAGCTGGCGTGGCAGATGGAGAAGCGCGGGTCGGCGATAGTCGCAGCCTCGGCCAGCGCGTCGGGGTCCTTGTCGAAGGCCACCAGGCGCGCGGCCGGCGACAGCTGCGCCAGCACCGCGCGCGCATGCCCGCCGCGGCCGAAGGTGCCGTCGACGTAGACACCGTCCGCATGCGTCACCAGGGCCTCGACGGCTTCGGTGCGCAAAACGGTGGTGTGCTGCCATGCCTGCTGCGTGCCGGGGGTCATCCCGAAACCTTGTTCTGCAGCTCTTCGGGCAGGCCGGCGGCGATGGTCAGCGCCTCACCGGCTTCGTAGCGGGCCTTGTCCCACAATTCGAACTTGTCGCCGACGCCCATGAAGACCACATCGCGCTCCAGCCCCGCCCACGCCCGCAGCTCGGGCGGCACGAGCACGCGCGAGCCGCCGTCGATCTCGACGTCGGTGGCACTGCCGATGTACAGCCGCCGCCAGCCTTCGTGCTTCATCGGCAGGCGGGCGAGTTCGGCCTCGAAGGCGTCCCACACCGGGCGCGGGTACAGCGCCAGGCAGCCGGCGTGGTTCTTCGAGATCACCATCTGGCCGCCCACGGTGGACACGAGCACGTCGCGGTACCGCGAAGGGACGGTCAACCGCCCTTTCGCGTCCAGCGTCAGTACCGGACCACCCCGGAAGGCAAAAGAAGGCACGAATCCCCACCTAGATCTACTTTTCCCCACTGTACCGGAGTGCAACACGCCCGGTCAATGGCGCGCACGCGGAAAAATCAATCAAATCAAGGACTTACATTTCGGTCCGCAAGTGAAAGACGCAACAAAAAGTCCTTCAAAATGAAGGACTTGAAGGGTTGTCTCAAAGTGCTTTGTGAGATGACGCCGATCTTTGGCCCACCACCCGGTCTCCCACTTTGATCCACGAAAACGATCCGTTGTGGAAATTGCGGCACGCGCTGGCGGGCGTCGGCCTGGCCTTGGCGTTGTCGGTCCCACTGGCGGCGCTGCTCGGCAGCTGGGGCGGCGCGCTGCTGGGCGACAGCTACAACCAGCGCGTGCTGGTCTACGCCGTGCTGCTGCTGTACGTGGTGGTGGGCGCGGGCGTGCTCTTCGCCAAGGTGGCGCGGCACGAGACGCGGCCGCTCAGCGCGGGCCGCGTTCTGCTGTGGCTGGCCAGCCTGTGGCTGTGGCCGGCGCTGCTGCTGGCCGGGCGAGGCAAGGCGCCACCGCCGGCGCCGCCCGGGCCTACTGGCTCTGCTTGATCAGCCGGCCCGAGGCCTGCTGCACCGGGCGGGCGTTCATCGGGTACAGGCGCGAGAAGATGTCGATCTGCTGCTGCGACACCTGCACCGGCTGGCGCATCACCATCCAGAGCACGCCCTCGCTGCACGGCGGCGTCGTCAGTGAACCCATGTAGGTGTAGTAGCGGCGGTCGGGTGGGAGCAAGTGGGTCAGGTCGATCACCGACTGCGGCTTGAACTCCTCGCCCTTCTCCAGCGGCAGGTTGTTCCACACCATCTGCACGATGGGCTGGATGCTGCCCTTGTCCAGCAGCACGGCCACCACGGCGAGGCGCCCGTCGGCGGCCTTGTGCACCAGGTGCGCGACCATGTCGAACTGGCGGCCGTCGATGCGCTCTTCCGACGGGCGGTGGAAATGGAACTGCTGCAGTTCCCAGCGCCTGCCACCGACATGGATGGCGTTGCCCGGCGCCACGTTGACCTGCACCGTGTGGCCGTTGTCGATGACACCGAAGCCGCTGGCCTTGTAGTCGAACTGCACCGGTTCCAGGTCGACGGCAATGCCGTCGCGGATGTCGATCGGGCTCTGCCGCTGGCCCTTGGCGCACAGGCTGAAGTCGGGCCGCAGGCCGCCCCAGGCCGCCGGGCCGGCTTCGCCGGCGTAGCCCCAGTGCGGCGCGGCGGCGTGGCTGGCGGGCTTCTTCGCACCTGCCGCCGCCTGGCCGGCCCTGGCCGCCGCGGGGGCAGGCGCCGGCGCGGGCCTGGCGACCACGCGCACGGTGTTGCTGCCGGCCTCGGGCGCGGCATGGGCGCCGAGCTTTTCGGACAGGCGGTCGCGCAGCTTGTCCAGCGGGTCGACCTCGGCCTGCGGCAAGGCCTTGGCCGGCGGCGTCAGCGCGGCCGGTTTCACGGTCTTGGCCGGCGCGGCGTGGCCGTTGTCGGCGGCATGGACCGGCAACACCGCGGCCAGCGCGGCGCAGACAGGCAGCAGGGCAAGCAGGCGGGACGTGGATGGCTGGTTCATGGCGGGGCTCCACGTGGGATATCGGCCCCGCCGGGCCTGTCTTGAGACGGCAGCGGCGCCGCTCAGCGCGCCAGGCGCGGCTTCACCCAGAGCCAGGCGACGATGCCGATCCCCAGCATCGCGGTCGACGTCAGCGCCAGCGCCAGCGCCAGCGTGGAATGCATCACCAGCGGCGCGATCACGCCGGCCACCAACGCGTTGGCCAGGCTGCCCACGCTGGCCTGCACCGACGACGCCATGCCGCGGCGCTCGGGCGCCAGGTCCAGCACCATCAGCGTCACCACCGGCACCATCAGCGACCAGCCGAACGCGAACACCGCGATCGGGATCAGCGCCCAGGCGGCGTGCGGCGGCAGGAACAGGTTCAGCGCCACGTTCAGCAGCGACACCACCAGCATGATCACGAAGCCGTGCCGCACCTGATGGCGCGGCTTGATGCGCCCGGCCAGCCGCCCCGACAGCCAGGCCCCGCCCATGATGCCGCCGATGGTGAGCACGAAGAACCAGAAGAACTGACCCGGCCCGAGCTGCAGGTGCTCGCCCAGGAACACCGGTGCCGACAGCACGTACAGGAACATGCCGTTGAATGGAATGCCGCTGGCCAGCACCAGCATCATGAACATCGGGCTCTTGCCCATGCCCCAGTAGCCGCGCAGCAGGCTGCGCACGTCGAAGGGCTGCACCACGCCGACGTGCAGCGTCTCGGGCAGCCAGCGCCAGTTGGCGACGAACAGCGCCGCGCCCACCAGCGCCAGGAACCAGAAGATCACGTGCCAGTCGCTGTGCACGAAGAGGAAGCCGCCGACCATCGGTGCCACCGCCGGCGCAACGCCGAAGTAGATCGTCACCTGCGACATCACGCGCTGCGCGTCGGCAGGCGGGAACATGTCGCGGATGATGGCGCGCGACACCACCATGCCCGCACCCGCCGACATGCCCTGCAGCGCACGGAAGGCGACCAGCCAGCCGATGGAATCCGACAGCGCGCAGCCCACCGACGCCAGCGTGAACACCGCCACGCCCCACAGCACCACCGGCCGGCGGCCGAAGCTGTCGGCCAGCGCACCGTGGAACAGGTTCATCACCGCGAAGCCCAGCAGGTAGCTCGACAGCGTCTGCTGCATCTCGACCGGCGTGGCACCGATGCTCTTCGCGATGCCGGCGAAGGCCGGCAGGTAGGTGTCGATCGAGAACGGCCCCAGCATGCCCAGGCAGGCCAGCAGCACGGCCAGCGTCCAGCGCGGGCCGCGCCAGAGGTGTTGGGCGTCGGGATGCATCGTTTGGGGAAACCCCCAGTCTAACCAGTGCCACGCGGCGGTGATGCAATGCAGCCATGCAATCCCGTGCGCCCACCCGCCGCAGGCTGCTGGCCGCCACCGGCCTGGCTGCCGCCGGCATCGGCCTGCCGGCACTGGCCTCGCCGCGCCGCGTGCTCGCGCCGATGACCGACGGCCCGTTCTACCCGCCGCCGCGCTGGCGCGAACGCTGGGCCGACTGGGACGCCGACATGGCGCACACGCAGCGCGACGGCCGCACCCTCACGGCGCGTGGCGAGCACCTGGCGCTGGCGCTGCAGGTGGCCGACACGGCAGGACGCGTGATCGACGGCGCCGAGATCGAACTCTGGCAGTGCGATGCGCTGGCGGCCTACCGGCACCCCAACGTGAACAGCTCCGACGGCCGCTTCGACCCCGGCTTCCAGGGCTTCGGCGCCAGCCGCGCCGACCGCCGGGGCGCAGCGCGCTTCCTCACCATCCGCCCCGTGCCCTACCCCGGGCGCACGCCGCACATCCACCTGAAGCTGCGCCACGCCAGCTTCGGCACGCTCACCACGCAGTTGTTCGTGGCCGGCGACCCCGGCAACGCGCGCGACTTCCTCTGGCGCGCCCTGCCCGAGGCCGACCGCGCGCCGCTGGCGTTGGCGCTGCAGCCTGCCGCTGCCGACAGCGGCCTGCGCTGGCAGGCCGTGCACCAGCTGACCGTGCCAGCCTGAACGTGCAAGCGCGTGCGTGCCGACACGCCCGAGCGTGAAAAGTGTGAAGTGGGCCGATAGGCCGGATTCTGTGCAGCGGCGCTCTTGCGAGACGCCGCCGTGACCGCCATTCCTCTGGGCCGTGCATCGCTGCACGGCTCGGTGCTACCTACCCGCACACACCGCCGGGCCAGCGGCAGAACGACACGGCAGGCCGTGCCGTTCAACGTGTGCCTACTTGGTATTGCTGCGCGTAGAGATTGCCCGTTTCACCCGAACTGAATCGGCTCGTCTCTGTTGCTCTGATCCTCACCTCGCGGTGGACAGCCGTTAGCTGCTACG
>VFQO010000219.1_pt1 | contig 72217 bp, 79 predicted proteins | sample 3512331 | NCBI WGS metagenome assembly VFQO01 (sample SAMN10412371, study PRJNA504923) | tailings metagenome | isolation source: Replicate 3 from Balatoc abandoned mine | place: Philippines: Itogon, Benguet | collected 2017-08-28 | reverse complement strand
TCCCGAGCATCAGAGCGCAGAACCAGGCACACTAGAACGACGAAGCGGTGGCCTCACTTTCGCCCGACGCATCGGCCTCAAATTCGGGCGTCGTCGACAGGCAGATACGCGCTCAACCAGCACATCCCGTCGATGTCACGATCCAACCGCACCCGCCGCCGCTGCGCTGCGACCTCGTGACGTTGCTCAGGGTCCGGTTGCAGCCGCTCCCGGGTTGCGCGGGCGAAGGTGGTGAACCGGGCCGGTGCCAGCGTGCGGGCCTTCTCGAACACGGCATCCTCGAACGCCGCCCACACCTGCTCGGGCAGGGTCTGGACCAGGTCGGCGATGGTGCGCACATTCGCGGTCGCGATGTCGCCCTCCCGGAATGCCATCCACACCCGCGGCGTGCGAGTCCGCAGAGTCGTCGCCTGCTGATCCTGGGCCCGGATCGTGGCCTCGGCCACCTGCATCCGGAGAGCAAGCTCGGCGATCGCAGCCCGCTCCGCGAACTCCACCGCCTCAGCACCGGCAGCATTCGGGCCGAGATAGACCTCCGGGAACTCCCGCGCCTCGATCAACGTCTCCTGGATCGCCGCCAGCTGCGCCGCTTGAGCTCGCGTCGTCGACCAGACCGCAGCTTCCGCACGCGACAGACCCAGATCAACCCGCACCTCCGGGAGCGAGGGATCGAGAAGCGTTTCCATACCCGAAGTACACCAGCACCCACCGACACTCCCATCGCGGAAGCTGAGTGGAGAGGGTCGAGCCGCACACGAGACGAGGCGGACGACCTGTGGAGGGCAGGCCGTGCGGACCGAAGTGCGGGCTACCGAGACCTCAGAACGAGAAGCTCACCGACACCTGGCTGCCTCGCTCGGCGAGGGTTCCACCGTCCGGCGTCAAATCGCTGACGATGACGGCCTCCGGGTTGATGTCGGCTAGCGGGCTGTAGGACAGACGGAATCCGGCGTCGATCAATTGCGGTCGGGCCTGCGCCCACGACTGCCCGACGACATCCGGGATCAGCACCGGCTCGACGCCTTTCGACGTGATCAGGTCGACGGTGTCACCGACCCGCACCGGCTGGGTACCGTCGCCGAGCTGCACGCGCAGCACCGCACCCTGCGGCACGGTGTCGCTGTACTCCTCCTCGCGAACCGCTCCTTCTTCCAGTCCGGCGTTCGCCACCTCGGCCCAGGCCTGTTCGACGCTGAGGCCCGCGAGGTCGGGCAGCGGCCCGACCGAGACCACGAGCGTGATCGGCTGCTGCTCGCCGTAGGTCTCTCGGCCGGTCAGCGATGCGCCTTCGGCGTCGAGCGCGTCGAGCACAGTGCCGCGCTCCACTTCGGGGTCGAACTGCTCAATGGTGCGGTCGTAGGTGAATCGCGCCTGGTCGATGGCGCTTTTCGCCGCGTCCTCGGTGAGTCCGATGAGCGTCGGGATCACGAGCTGTGCCGGGCCGATCGAGATCAGCAGCTGCACCTCCGATCCGTTCGCGACAGACGTGCCGACCGCAGGGTCGGTGTTCGCGACCGACCCGATAGGCACGGTGGGCGAGTTGGCCTCGCCGTTGACCTCCGCGACGATCAGACCGAGGTTCTCCAGTTCGGCCCGCGCGTCAGCCTCTGACATGCCCTCGATCTGACTGGGGATGGTCGTCATCGATCCGGGCCCGAACCAGAAGTACCAGCCGGTCGCGCCCGCCGCCGCGACGAGGAGGGCGAGCAGGGCGATGAGCCACCAGCGCCGTCGGCGACGCTCGGATGGCTGGGCAGGCGAAACACCGACCGTGGCCTTTGCAACAGCGCCGCGACTGCCGAGCACCTGGGTCTCATCCGTCGCACCGACATCCGTCGCACCGAAGGTCGCGGGCGGCGCGGCGGTCGCACGCGGCATCACCATGGTGCGCTGGAGGCCGGTGGCCGTGCTCGCTGTCTCTGACGATCGCAGACCGGTGTGCGCCTCGTGCACCTGGTCGAGCAGCGCTCGTGCATCCCGGGGACGCTGTTCCGGGTCGCGCTCGGTCGCCCAGCCGACGAGTTCGTCGAGTTCGGGCGGCACCCGTTTGTTCACCGTGCTCGGTGCAGGTACCGTGTCGTTCGCGTGCTGGTAGGCGATCTGCATCGGCTGCTCGCCCTTGAAGGGCTGCTCGCCGGTGAGCATCTCGTACGTCATGATGCCGACCGCGTAGATGTCGCTGCGGGTATCGGCGACGCCGCGCGTGACGAGTTCGGGGGAGAGGTACGCGATGGTGCCGAGCAACGCCGCTCCGGTGGCGGTGTTCGCAGATGCTGCGCGAGCGAGCCCGAAGTCGCCGATCTTGATGCGGCCGTCGTCGGCCAGCATCACATTCTCCGGCTTGAGGTCGCGGTGCACGATCCCCGCCTTGTGCGCAGCGGCGAGCCCGGAGAGCACGGACTCGAGGATGTCGAGCGTCTGCTCGGTGGTGAGGCTCCCGTGTTCTTGCAGCAGGTCACGCAGGGTGATGCCGGGCAGGTACTCCATCACCAGGTAGGCCATGTCGTTGTCCTGGCCCTGGTCGAACACGTTGACAACGTTGGGATGTGCAAGCCGGGCTGCCGAGCGGGCCTCCTGGATGAAGCGTTCCTTGAACTTGCTGTCGTCGGCGAGATGACCGTGCATGACCTTGATGGCGACGCGTCGCTCGAGCCGCAGGTCGGTCGCGAGGTAGACCGTGGCCATACCGCCCCGGGCGATGCGGGAACGGATCTGATACCGGCCGTCGAGGAGACGACCGATCATCGGGTCCGTGGCGTTGGTGGTCATCCCTCCGAGTCTAAAGTTCGCGAGGTGGGAGAGCACCGCGGGACACGGTGACGGATGTTCAGCTCAGTTCGGCGAGCCAAGCCCACGCAGACGCCTCCCACTTGGCGTACGCGTCGGGGTAAGCCGAGATCTGAACCCGCTGTGCGGCCACCGTGAGCGGCATCGACTCCCAGCCCGCGATATCCAGCAGGCCCCTCGTGTAGCCGGACCGTCCGTTGAAGAACGTGTAGGTGGCGTGCCTGGCGTCGGTCAACTCTTCAACCGTGCCCCAGCCCGTGCTGGGCCGCTGCTGGAACAGGCCCACCGAGTCGCGGTCCCCCCACGTGAGGTTGCGCAAGCTGGACTCCTGCATAGCGGTGGCGAGCGCGATGACGATCCCGTAGTCGGAGACACCGAGTTCGCGCCCGACAGCGACGATCGTCGCGGCGTTGCCCCTCATCTCCTCGTTGAGGCCGGTGACCGAACCGCTGCTGGATCCGCCGCCGCCCGAAGCCGGGACGACGTCAGCGCCGGGGATGACCAGGATGTCACCGGGGTAGATGACACTGGACCACTCGAGTCCATTGGCATCCAGCAGGGTCTGACTGCTGATGCCGAACATCCCCGCGATCCTCGAGATGGTGTCGCCGGAGACGATCGTGTAGCTGCCCTGCACGGGGAGCGGTTCGGGCGCTGGCGGCGCTTCGACGATCGGCGCCGCCTCCACGACAGGCACAGCGTCCAGAGGCTCGGTGACGACGGGATCGGTCTCGACCTGCGGCGTCTCATCGACGGTCTCGACCGGCGCCGCGACGGGTGCTTCGCCTTCGGCCTCGACATACGGCGCGGCCGGGTCGACGACGCCGGGAATGACGACGGTCTGCCCGGGGTAGATGATGCTCGACCAGCCGAGGCCGTTGGCCGTCAAAACCGACAGCGTGGATACTCCGAAACGCTCCGCTATGCCCGAGATGGTCTCGCCGGCGATGATGGTGTACCGGTCGCGGGCGGGCTCGCTCGAGGTCTCCGCCTCGATAGGTGCCGGAGTCGACGACGTCAGCGTGAGCAGTTGCCCCGGGAAGATCAGCGACGACCAGCCAAGGCCGTTGCGCGCGAGCACCGATGCCGTCGACAGGCCGTAGCGTTCGGCGATGTCGCTGACGGTGTCGCCCGCGACCACGGTGTAGTTGATCGGAACCTGGGCGACCGGTGCCACCACGCGAACCGTCGTCGGCGTCGTGCGTGCTGCAAGGATGCGCGCCGTGCTCCCCGGCTCGGATGCCGCGGCCTTACCACCCGGCAGTTGCTTCGCCTGGACCGGCTCCACCGCGCCGGTCACGTTCAGCATCGTAGCGGCCATCGACCCGACGAGCAGGATGGGAACGGTGTGCTTGACGCCGCGGCTGGATCGACCGGACTCGTCGACCGCATCGGGATTCGACGTGGGCACGAGACCTGCGAAGACCGCTCGCGCGTGGTCGTCCACGTCTCTCATCGTGTTGCTCATGTTCGCTCCTGCTCCCGCCCCCGAGAAGGTGTGCGCCGTCGCGTCCGACAGCGTCCGCATCAAAAGTGTCACAGGATACATCAGGAGTCAACGTGTGTGGCTAAAGTGACGCATGTGATTTTCGGCCATTCGATGTGTTCGCCGAGACTCGACGAACGTGGAATCCTTGAGGCGTGACCGACCTGCCCGGCGTGACGTGGCTCACGATCCCAGACGTCGCCGACATTCTCGGCCTCAAGACCAGCCGGGTTCGACGGCTCATCGAGGACCGCTCGCTGCTGGCAGCGCGCGTCGACGGCGTCTGGAAAGTGCCCGACGCCTTCATCGTCGACGGCGAACCGATGCACGAGCTCAAGGGCACACTGGTGGTGCTCGGCGACGCCGGGTTCAGCGACGACGAGGCGATGCACTGGCTCTTCACGACCGAGGAGAGCCTCGGTGTCGCCCCCGTCGAGGCGCTGCACGCCGGCCGCAAGGCGGAGGTGCGGCGCGTCGCTCAGGCGCTGGGTTTCTGACGCTACGCCAGCCGACGCGTCACCGCGTCTGCGAGCTGCAGCAGTTGTGCGCGTGCTGACCGCGCGAGCGGAGCATCCTGCATCGCCGTTCGCGCCTGTGCGACGTTGTGATCGATGATGCGCTCGACCTGATCGACGGCGCCGCAGTCGCGCAGCGCCGTGCGGATCATCTCGATCTGCTGCCCGTCGAGCCCGTCGTCGCCGAGCAGTTCGTCGATGAGATTGCGTGCGGCAGGCGGGAGCGACTGCCTGGCCAGGGCGATGAGCACGGTGCGCTTGCCCTCGCGCAGATCGTCTCCGGCCGGCTTGCCGGTGACGACGGGATCGCCGAAGACGCCGAGCAGGTCGTCCCGCAGCTGATACGCGACGCCGAGCGGGAGCCCGTACGAACGGAGCGCCGCAACCTGAGCGAGACTGCCGCCGCCGAGCGAACCGCCGATCGCAAGCGGAGCCTCGACGCTGTACTTGGCGGACTTATAGAGGATGACCCGGCGCGCGCGCGGAAGGGCTTGGGCGTCGTCCTGGGCGATCCAGGAGTGCTCCTCAAGAATGTCCAGGTACTGACCGGCGGTGACCTCGGTGCGCATCCGATTGAACTCGGCGCGACCGGCCAAGGCCGCATCGCGCGCGGCGAGCAGACCCGTACCGCGGTCGAACAGCTCGTCGCTCCAGCCCAGCAGCAGATCGCCGAGCAGCAGCGCGGACGACTGACCGTAGAGTTCGGGGTCGCCGCGCCAGCCGGCGGACCGGTGCTCGGCCTCGAACCGCCGGTGCGCGGCGGGGGCACCGCGGCGGGTGTTTGAACGGTCCATGATGTCGTCGTGCACCAGCGCCGCGGCGTGGAACACCTCGAGAGCCGCCGCGGCGTGCACGATTCCGGGCAGGTCGGCGGCCGTGGCATCCTCTGGCATCGGATCGAAGCCGTCACCGGCCGACCGCACCGACTGCCAGCCCCAGTAGCAGAACAGTGCGCGAAACCGCTTGCCTCCGACGAGCAGGTCGCGAGCCGCGTCGGTGAATCGCAGCAGTTCGGGGGCGATCGCGGCGAACTCGGCGGCGCGTTCGGCGAGGAACCCGTCGATCCTCAGTTGTACGAGGTCAACTAAGCGGGTACTCTCAGCCACCCGCCTAGCCTAGCCAGGGCGTCCGGCGTAGACTCGGTCGAACAGCGATCCCGCGAGCGAGGGGAACAGGATGCCACTTTCCGAGCAGGAGCAGCGCCTCCTGGAAGAGATGGAGCGCAGCCTCTACCAGAACGACGCTGATTTCGTCGCCACGGTCAGTTCCCGACGCGGACGGCCGAATTACGCGGTCCTGGTGATCGGCGTGCTCGTCGCAGTGCTCGGTGTGGCGGTGCTCGTGTCCGGTGTCATCATCCGTCAGCCTCTGGTCGGGGTGCTCGGTTTCGCTGTCATGTTCGTCGGTGTCCTGCTCGCCGTCGCCCCGCCGCGGCGAGGGGGCGCCCAGGCTCAGGCTGAGCGCGGACAACCGACCAAGCGCCGGAGCGGGTCGAGCTTCATGAACAGATTGAACGACCGTTGGGACCGCCGCCAGGAGGGCCGCGACTAGACGGTTGACATCTGAGAGAGGGCTGGCCTTCGGGTCAGCCTTTTTTCGTGCCCATTGACTGGTTTCGTGCTCCACTTTCCTCCACGGCACATGACCCCTGTTTTTCAGGTCAGTTTGTCAAGTCCGGGGTACAGTCTGGTCGGAATACCTCGATCTGTGGTTGAAAGTGGAGTAAAGTGGAGTCAACCTGAATCCTGGCCGGAGAACGAGGGGAGCATGCCGTGTTCCTTGGCACCTATGCCCCCAAACTCGACGAAAAGGGGCGGGTGATCCTGCCTGCCAGATTCCGCGACGAACTGGCCGGCGGCATGGTCGTCACGCGCGGCCAGGACCGCTGCCTCTACGTCTTCGCCCAGCGCGAGTTCGAGTCGGTCGTCGACCGCATGCGCCAGGCGCCGGTCTCCAGCAAGCAGAGCCGCGACTTCCAGCGACTGTTCCTCTCGGGCGCCAGCCAGGAAATCCCGGACAAGCAGAACCGGATCACACTGCCTCCGGCACTGCGCCAGTACGCGGGACTGACGCGTGACCTCACCGTGATCGGTGCGGGAAGCCGCGCCGAGATCTGGGACACCGCGACGTGGGACTCCTACTACGAGTCGACCGAATCCGACTTCGTCAACACGACGGAGGAGGTGATCCCGGGCCTGTTCTGACGCCCGAGGTGCTGACTCCCAGCCGTACGCCCCGACTCCACTTCCCCGGAGCCTGGTCGCATCGGATGGGGATCAGCACCTCGGGATCGGCCCGATCCTCATGAACGCGATCCACACACCCGTGCTGCTGCAGCGCTCCGTCGAACTCCTTGCCCCGGCGCTGCAGCGCGAGGGCGCGATCCTCGTCGATTGCACGCTGGGGATGGGCGGGCACGCGGAGGCGTTCCTGACCCGGTTCCCGGACCTCACGCTCGTGGGCATCGACCGCGACCCCGACGCGCTGGCCATCGCGGGCGACCGACTCGCGCCGTTCGCCGACCGCATCCACCTCGTGCACGCCGTCTACGACGAGCTCGACCGCGTGCTGCGCGACCTCGGAATCGCAGCTGTTGCAGGCATCCTGTTCGACCTCGGCGTCTCGTCGCTGCAACTCGACCGCACCGAGCGCGGGTTCTCGTACTCGCAGAACGCCCCGCTGGACATGCGCATGGATGCCTCGACCGAGGTCACCGCGGCGAGCATCCTGGCCTCGTACCCCGAGTCCGAGCTGCGGCGCATCTTCTACGAGTATGGCGACGAGAAGCTCGCCCCCCGTTACGCGAGCCGCATCGTGGCGCGCCGGGCTGAGGCTGCTGTCGAGACGTCGGCACAGCTCGTCGAGATCCTGGTGGCGGCCACCCCGGCGGCAGCGCAGCGGGCCGGACATCCCGCCAAGCGGGTGTTCCAGGCGCTGCGCATCGAGGTCAACCAGGAACTTGCGGTACTGGAGCGGGCGATACCGGCGGCCGTCGATGCACTCGAAGTCGGTGGCAGGATCGTGGTGCTCGCCTACCAGTCGCTCGAGGATCGCATCGTCAAGCGGGTGTTGCAGGCGAAAGCGGCATCCAGCGCTCCCGCCGGGCTGCCGGTCGAGCTGCCCGAGCACAAACCCGAGCTTCGCCTGTTGGTGCGAGGCGCCGAAGTCGCCAGCGCCGAGGAGCGAGCGACGAACCCGCGGGCGACACCGGTACGACTGCGAGCGGCCGAGAGGATGCGTGCCGCATGAGCGCCCTCGCCACTGCCCGACCGCTGCGCGCGCCCCAGACCACGCCGCGTCCGCACATCGAGATCGTCCCGACCCGGCAGCAGCGCCGCGCGCGGCCCCGAGCCGCGTACGCCGTCGTCACGATAGCCAGCCTGTTCGCGATCTTCGGCGCGCAGTTGCTGCTGAGCATCGTGGTCTCGGACGGGGCGTACCAGATCCAGAGCCTTCAGAGCCAGCGCAAAGAGCTGCAGCGCAGCGAACAGGCGCTCGCCGAGCAGCTCGGTGTCCTGCGTTCTAGCCAGAGCATCGCGGCGCGGGCAGCACAGATCGGGATGGTACCCAGCGAGACTCAGTTCGCGATCGACCTCTCGACCGGGGCCGTCTTCCAGCTACCGGGGATGGCGGGCGGCGCGTCGTGCGGCGCGGCGTGCGTTACCAACACGCTCGTCAGTGGTGCGCCGCTCGTGCCGGTCGCACCGACCGCTCCCCAACCACAGCAGCCGGCCGTCGTCGACGCGCTGCCGGCGCCGGTTACGCGGTGAGGGTGAACATGACTGCCCGACGCAATCGGCTGCGCATCACCCTGACGGTGCTCGTCGTGCTCGTGCTGGTCGGCGTCTTCGTGGTGCGGCTGGTGGACATTCAGGTGGTGCGCGCCGAAGAACTCAACGCCGAGTCTGCGGGTAAGCGCGGTCAGACCCTCATCACGCCCGGCATCCGAGGCGGCATCGTCGACGCCAACGGCACCGTGCTGGCCGACAGCGTCGAGCGCTTCGACGTGACGGCCGATCCCAGGGCGCTGATGAAACGCACCGACGGCTCACTCCAGGCCGACCTCGAGCGCATCGCCGCCCTGACCGGGGGGGATGCCGCGGCGATGATGGCGACGCTCGCCGCGGATCCGGCGTCGAACTTCGCCTATCTTGCCAAGGGCGTCACGCTGGAGGTCTACCAGGCGGTGCGGGAACTGGGTATCGATGGCATCTATTTCGAACTTCGACCCGAGCGGGTCTACCCGAACGGGCAGATCGCCGGCAATCTGGTCGGCTTCATCGGAACGGACGGCCCGCAGGCCGGCGTCGAACTCGATTACGACGCATGCCTGGCCGGGATCGACGGTGAGAGCACCTACCAGCGGGGCGCGGACGGCGTGCGGATTCCCGGAAGCGAAGTCGTCGAAACCGCTCCGAGGAACGGCGGCGACATCCGGCTGACCATCGACCGCGACCTGGAGTACGCGGTGCAGCAGCGCACCACCCAGGCGGCACTCGAACTGGGGGCTACCTGGGCGACGGCTGTCGTGATGCGCGTTTCCGACGGGAATCTGCTGGCCGTCGCCGACTGGCCGACGGTCGATCCCAACAACGTCGACGATGCCCCACGCGATGCGCTGGGGTCGCGAGCGTTCTCGACCCCGTACGAGCCGGGGTCGATCATGAAGCCGATCACCGCGGCATCCCTCATCGATGCAGGGGTCGCGACTCCGACCTCCCAGGTCGTCGCACCGGGACGCTTCTACCTCAGCGACGGCAGTTTCATCAAGGACTCCTGGGTGCACGGCGACCTCAATCTGACGTTGACGGGCACGCTGGTCCAGTCGTCGAACACTGCCACTTCGGAGTTCAGCAAGCTGCTTCCCGCGCAGCAACGGCGTCAGTACCTCGTCGACTTCGGGTTCGACTCCAGCACGGCCGTGAACTTCAACGGCGAGTACCAGGGCGGCGTGCTGCCGCTGGACGCGTGGGATGAGCGCACGAACTACGCCGTGCAGTTCGGACAGGCGATCCAGACGACGACGGTGCAGATGGCCAGCGCTTACCAGACCATCGCCAACGGCGGTGTACGGATGCCGGTGACGCTGGTTCAGGGTTGCCAGTGGCCGGACGGCACGGTGACCGATTCACCGAGCAGAGAGGGCACGCGCGTCATCTCCGAGACCGCGGCGGACCAGACCGTCCAGATGCTCGAGATGGTCGCGGTGGCAGGTGCATCGGCGGATTCGCTGACGATTCCGGGCTATCGGGTGGCGGTGAAGTCCGGTACCGCCGAGGTTGCCGAGGGGGGCATCTATGTCGACAAGAACGTGCTGTCCTATGCCGGGATGGTGCCAGCGGAGGATCCGCAGTACGTCATCGTGATGTCATTCGGTGTGCCGTACACCCGACTGTCCGGGGTGGTCGCGCCGATCTGGCGCGACGTCGCCTCGCAGGTGCTGACAACGTATCGCGTCGCGCCCGCGACACGGCCGAGGTCGGACCTGCCCCTATCCTGGTAACACCGTGATCGCGCTCACCTTCGCCGAGATCGCCGAGTGCACCGGCGGCCAGGCGTTCGGCGACACGTCAGTGAGCGTCGTCGGCGACGTCCGCATCGACTCCCGCCTGGTGGGCGATGGCGACATCTTCGTCGCGGTGCGCGGCGAGCACCGAGACGGTCACGATTTCGCTGCCGCCGCGGTCGCCGCCGGAGCCGCCCTGGTTATCGCCGAACGCGACCTGGGACTGGCCGTGCCGCAGCTCGTCGTTGCCGACACGGTGACTGCGCTCGGCGATCTCGCCCGCGCCGTGCTCGCGCGGGTACGCGAGGCCGGGCAGCTGCGCGTGGTCGGCGTCACCGGATCCAACGGCAAGACCACCACGAAGAACATGCTCGCGGCCATCCTCTCCGCCGAGGGAGCAACGGTCGCGCCCGCAGGGTCGCTCAACAATCTGGTCGGCGCGCCGATGACCATCCTGCGTATCGAATCGGACACGCGATTCCTGGTGGTCGAGATGGGCGCAGACGCCATCGGGGATGTCGCGCACCTCGTGCGGCTCGCACCGCCCGATGTCGGTGTGGTGCTCAAGGTCGGACTCGCGCACGTGGGCAAGTTCGGCGACGTGCACGCCGTCGAGCTCGCGAAGTCGGAGATGGTGCGCGAGCTGCACTCCAGCGCCACGGCGGTGCTCAATGCGGACGATGATCGTGTGGCCCGCATGGCCGGGCTTACGAACGCCGCGGTACGAACGTTCGGACTGGATGCCTCGGCGCACGTTCGCGCAGACGACGTAGCGGTGACCGCGGCCGGCACCACGTTCTCGGTCTCAGCGGGCGACCAGTCGGCGCGCGTCACGCTCCGCATCCTCGGCGAGCATCACGTCAGCAATGCGCTCGCGGCGATCGCGACCGCGCTCGCACTCGGTGTGCCCCTGTCCCGCGCGGTCGCCGCGCTCGCAAGCCTCGACCGTGCCGAGCGCTGGCGGATGGAGCTGCTGACCTCTCCTGACGGCGTGACGGTCGTCAATGACGCGTACAACGCAAGCCCGGACTCGATGGTCGCGGCCCTGAAGACCCTCGCGCAGATCGCTCCGCCCGGGCGAAGTTTCGCCGTGCTGGGGGAGATGGCCGAACTCGGCGACTACGCCGACGAGGAGCACGATCGCATCGGAAGACTTGCGGTGCGCCTGAACATCGGGCAGCTCATCGTCGTCGGACGTGGCGCTCGGCACATCCACAACGCCGCCGGACTGGAGGGGTCGTGGGATGGGGAGTCGATCCTCGTCGACGATGCACAGCAGGCTTACGATGAACTCCGTGACCGTCTACTCCCAGGGGATGTCGTGCTGGTGAAGGCGTCGAATTCGGTCGGCCTGATGCGCCTGGGCGACCGACTGGCGGGGATCGACGCGTGATCGCGCTGCTCATCGCGGGCGGGTTCTCGCTCGCGTTCTCGCTGTTTCTCACCCCGTTGTTCGTGCGGCTGTTCGCCCGGCTGGGCTGGGGCCAGTTCATCCGCGACGACGGGCCGCAGAGCCACCACGCCAAGCACGGCACGCCCACGATGGGCGGCATCATCTTCATCCTCGGGGCAGTGCTCGGCTACTTCCTCGGGCATGCGATCGCCCAGGAGCCGATCACCCTGTCTGGTCTGCTGGTGATCTACCTGATGGTGGGCCTGGGCGTCGTCGGGTTCGTCGACGACTTCCTGAAGACCCGGAACCAGCGAAGCCTCGGACTGACCGGTTGGTGGAAGATCGCCGGCCAGGTCGCCGTCGCTGCGGGATTCGCCGCGGTGGCGCTGAATTTCGCCGACGCCGACGCACTGACCCCGGCGTCGTCGAGAATCTCGGCGATCCGCGACATCAGCTGGCTCGATCTTGCGGCGTTCGGCACGATCACCGGATTCGTGCTGTTCGCGCTGTGGGTGACCGTCATCATCGTGAGCACCTCGAACGGGGTCAACGTCGCCGACGGACTCGACGGGCTCGCCTCCGGCGCCTCGATCTTCGCGGTGTCGGCCTACATCTTCATCGGGTTCTGGCAGTTCAACCAGGCCTGCGTCAACGACGCCATCGATCCCGACGTGCTCTACAAGTGCTATGAGGTGCGCGATCCGCTCGACCTCGCCATTGTGGCGGCCGCAATCGCCGGCGCGCTGATCGGTTTTCTGTGGTGGAACACCTCGCCGGCTCAGATCTTCATGGGCGACACCGGTTCGCTCGGCCTCGGCGGAGCCCTCGCGGCCCTCGCGATCCTCAGCCGTACCGAACTGCTGCTCATCCTCATCGGCGGACTGTTCCTCATCGTCACCGGTTCGGTGATCGTGCAGCGCGTGTACTTCAAGCTCACCAAGGGCAAGCGCATCTTCCTGATGAGTCCGCTGCATCACCACTTCGAGCTCAAGGGCTGGGCCGAGATCACGGTCGTGGTGAGGTTCTGGCTGATCTCTGCACTGTTCGTCGCGGTCGGGGTGGGGCTGTTCTACCTCGAATGGATCAACCAGTAGCGTGCGCGATCTCGACACCCTGACGAGCTGGCATGCGAACTGGGCGGGCCTGCGCACCCTCGTGCTCGGCCTCGGGGTGACCGGATTCGCGGCAGCTGACACCCTGATCGAGCTCGGCGCCGAGGTGCTCGTGCTGTCGGGTCCGGGGCAGGCCGAACGGGCCGCCATTCTCGCCGTGCTCGGCGGCGAGCTGGTGGTGCAGGAAGATGCCTCAGCGCTACCACCCGAGGTCGAGCGCTTCGACCCCGAGTTGGTCATCGTCTCACCCGGGTACCGGCCGGATCACGGCGTGCTGGCCTGGGCGGCGAGCCGGGGCATCCCGATCTGGGGCGATATCGAGCTCGCCTGGCGGCTGCGCGACAAGGTCGGCATCCCGGCGCAGTGGCTGGCGATCACCGGCACCAACGGCAAGACCACCACCGCGCAGCTGACAGCCCACCTGCTCGCCGCCCACGGGCGGCGGGTAGCGGCGGTGGGCAACATCGGTATCCCGGTGCTCGACGCGATCCGGCGGCCGGACGGATTCGATGTGCTGGTGGTCGAACTCTCCAGCTTTCAGCTGCACTGGATACCCCGCACCGGACCGGGATCGCTCCAGCCCGCAGCCAGTGTCTGCCTCAATGTCGCCGACGACCATCTCGACTGGCACGGTGATCTCGACGCCTACCGCGAGGCGAAGTCGACGGTGTACGCCAATACGCGTCTTGCGTGCATCTACAACAAGGCCGATGCGGTCACGATGCGCATGGTCGAGGACGCCGACGTGCAGGAGGGGTGCCGCGCCGTGGGCTTCGACCTCGGCACGCCCGGCCCCAGCGACCTCGGGGTGGTCGACGGCATCCTCGTAGATCGTGCGTTCCACGATGACCGGCAACGGAGCGCCCTCGAGCTGACCACGCGGGGCGAACTGGCGGCGGCGGGGCTGGGGGCGCCGCACATGGTCGCGAATGTGCTGGCCGCCGCCGCGCTGGCGCGCTGTCTCGAGGTCCCGCCCGAGATCGTGCGCTCGGCACTGACGGACTTCACGGTCGATCGCCACCGCACGCAGCAGGTGGCGTTCGCCGACGGCATCCGCTGGGTGGACGACTCGAAGGCGACCAATCCGCACGCCGCCGACGCAGCGCTGCGCTCGTTCGCAAGCGTGGTCTGGATCGCGGGCGGGTTGCTCAAGGGCGTGGATCTGTCGGCGCTCGTGCGTGCTCATGCGCAGCGTCTACGAGCCGCGATCATCATCGGCGCCAACCCTGAACCTCTGATTGAAGCATTCGGACGACACGCCAGTCATGTCCCGCTGTTCCCGGTAGTCCCGACTGAGGATGAGGGGGTGATGTCGCAGGCGGTGCGTCTGGCCGCAGCGGTGGCACGGCGCGGCGATGTCGTGCTGCTGGCACCGGCGGCGGCATCCATGGACCAGTTCACCGACTATGCGGACCGGGGGGACCGGTTCGCCGAAGCCGTCACAATCGCCCTGAGCACGATGACATCCGGAGGTGCCGCCGATGACCACCACGTCGCGCCCCTCGACCCGCCGGGCCAACCCGACGCCTGAGCGGCGGCAGCGCACCGCGTTCGCCAGGGTCCCGGTGCGCAGGCTCTTCGCCGCCGAAACCAGGGACTACGTTCTGCTGCTGGGTGTCACCGTGTTCCTGGTCGCATTCGGCCTGGTCATGGTGCTGTCGTCGTCGACGGTGGAGTCGTACACCGCCGAGGAGGGCTGGTTCGGACAGTTCTCGCGGCAGGGACTGTACGCCCTGATCGGCATCCCGCTGATGCTGGTCGCCTCGCGCATGCCGCCAGCGTTCTGGAAGCGCTGGGCGTGGCCGGCGCTGCTGGTCGGCGGCGCGCTGCAACTGCTGGTGTTCACCCCGCTCGGGTACGGCTATGGCGGCAATGTGAACTGGCTGCTGATCGGCAGTCTGAGCATGCAGCCCTCGGAGTTCGTCAAGATCGCGCTCATCGTCTGGTCAGCCTGGATGCTCTCGAGAAAGCATGAGCTGCTGCATGACTGGAAGCACGTGCTGCTGCCCATCGCGCCGGTGGCGGGCATGGCGGTGCTGCTGGTGCTGATCGGACGCGACCTCGGTACCGCGACGATCATGGTGATGATCGTCTTCGGGTGCTTCTACTTCGCCGGTGTGAAGCTGCGGTTCCTCGCACTGGGAGGCGTGATCGTGGCACTGCTGGGCATCATGCTCGCGTTCACCAGTGCGTCGCGCTCGTCTCGCATCTCGATCTGGCTCAACGGCTGCACTCCCCAGGACTACGCCGAGGGATGCTGGCAGGTCGTGCACGGTATGTGGGCGCTGGCATCGGGCGGCATCTTCGGCCGGGGGCTGGGCAACTCGGCGGCGAAGTGGAACTGGCTGCCCGAGGCATCCAACGATTTCATCTTCGCCATCATCGGCGAGGAGCTCGGCCTGATCGGGGCGATCGTCGTGCTCGGGATGTTCGTCGTGCTGACCATCGCCTTCGTGCGCATCATCCGCGGCACGTCCGACCTATTCGCCCGCATCACCGCCAGCGGCGTCATGGTGTGGGTGATCGGTCAAGCGTTCGTCAACATCGCCGTGGTGCTGGGCGTGCTGCCGGTGCTCGGGGTGCCGCTGCCGCTGATCTCCTCGGGCGGGTCGGCGCTGATCGCCACGCTGCTCGGCATCGGCATCGTGCTGTCGTTCGCTCGCAGCAGGCCCGTGCAACCCGCACCGCAGGATGTTGCCCCGCAGCGGGTACGCTCGCGGGAGTGACGACCTATCTCCTGGCCGGCGGGGGTACCGCCGGTCACGTGAACCCTCTGCTCGCCGTCGCGGACCGGCTGCGTGAACGCAACGCCGCCGACACGGTCCTGGTGCTCGGCACCAGCGAGGGTCTCGAGTCGCGACTGGTGCCCGAGCGCGGCTACGAACTGCTGACCGTACCGAAAGTGCCGTTCCCGCGCCGGCCGAATGGCGCGGCACTGCGATTCCCGCGCGAACTGCGCCACGCGGTGGATGCTGCGCGAGGGCACATCTCGCACGCCGCGGTGGATGTCGTGGTCGGTTTCGGCGGCTACGCGAGCGCCCCGGCCTACCTCGCGGCCCGTGCCGAACGCATCCCGCTCGCCCTGCACGAGGCCAACGCCAAACCCGGCATCGCCAACCGGCTCGGTGCGAGGTTCACCCCGTTCGTCGGGGTCGCCTTCCGCGGCACCCGTCTGCGCAACGCCGAGTGGGTGGGCATGCCGCTGCGCCCCGAGATCGAGAGACTCGACAGGTTCACCGCGCGCCGCGAGGGGGTCGCGTTTCTCGGGCTCGAGCAGTCCAAGCCGACCCTGCTCGTCACCGGCGGTTCCTCCGGCGCGCGTCGCATCAACGAGACCGTGCGCTCGGCCATCACCCTGATCCTCGGCGTCGGATGGCAGGTGATCCACGTCACGGGGGAGTACCGCGACGCCATCGACGACCCGAATCTGCCGGGGTACCGGGTGCTCAGGTACTGCGACCGGATGGATCTCGCCCTCGCCGTCGCCGACCTCGCGCTCGGCCGGGCCGGAACGTCCACCGTGGCGGAGCTGACCGGCCTCGGCATCCCGAGCGTGTTCGTGCCCTACCCGGTGGGCAACGGCGAGCAGCGCTTCAATGCCGCGGAAGCCGTCTCGACCGGCGGCGCGGTGCTGGTGCGCGACGCCGCCTTCACGCCGGACTGGGTCGCGACCGAGCTCGTTCCCCTGCTGCGCAGCCGCGCCACCATCGCCGAGATGGCCGCTCGCATCGCGACGGTCGGCACCCTCGACGGCACCGACCGGATGGTGGCGCTCATCGACCGCGCCGCGGGCGCGAATACAATCGACCGGCCATGATTCATCCAGACCTGTCGATGCCCCTGCCCGAGCAACTCGGATCGGTGCACTTCGTCGGCATCGGCGGATCGGGGATGAGCGGCATCGCGCGGCTGTTCCTCGACTCGGGCCACCGGGTGAGCGGGTCCGACCGCACCGAGAATCACAACACCGAGCAGCTGCGTGCGCTGGGCGCGACCGTGTCGATCGGCCACGACGCCGCTCACGTCGGCGACGCCGAGGCGCTCGTGTACACGGGGGCACTGTGGCCGGACAATCCCGAGTATCTCGAGGCGGTGCGGGCAGGCATCCCGGTGCTGCATCGGTCGCAGGCGCTGGCCTGGCTCATCAACCGCACCCGGCTGGTCGCGGTTGCCGGCGCGCACGGCAAGACCACGTCGACAGGGATGCTGGTGACCGCGTTGCTCGAACTCGACGCCGACCCGAGCTTCGTCAACGGTGGCGTGATCCAGGGCCTCGGGGTCAGCTCGGGTCTCGGGTCGGGCGAGCTGTTCGTGGTCGAGGCGGACGAGTCGGACGGCTCCTTCCTGCTGTACGACACCGCCGTCGCCCTCATCACCAACGTCGACGCCGACCACCTCGACCACTACGGCGACCATGACGCGTTCGATGCAGCGTTCGTGGACTTCGCCGGGCGGGCCTCCGAGCTCGTCGTGCTCTCCAGCGACGATGCAGGTGCGGCCCGGGTGCGCGCTGCGCTGCATCACCCGCGCGTGCTGACCTTCGGTGAGGATGCCGCCGCCGACGTCCGCGTGCACTCGATCGTCACCGACGGCCCGGTCGCGCTCTCGCTGACGTGGGAGGGCCGGGACTACCGCGTCCAACTTGCCGTGCCAGGCAGACACAACGCCCTCAACGCGGCGGGCGCGTTCGCGGTGCTGGTCGGACTCGGGTTCGACCCCGCCGCGGCGCTTCAGGGCATCGCCGCGTTCCGCGGCACCGAGCGCCGCTTCGAGCTGCACGGAACCGTGCGCGGAGTGCGCGTCTACGACGACTACGCCCACCACCCGACGGAGGTCGCTGCCGCACTGAGCGCTGCACGGACCGTGGTCGGAGACGGTCGGATCATCGCCGTGCATCAGCCGCACCTCTACAGTCGCACCCAGGCGATGGCCGGCGAGTTCGCGCGAACCTACGAGGCGCTGGCCGACCACACCATCGTGCTCGACGTGTTCGGCGCCCGGGAGGACCCGGTACCGGGCGTCACGGGTGCCCTGGTGGCGCAGCGCTTCGCCGACGCCAGTCGCGTCGACTACCTGCCCGACTGGCAGCGAGCCGCCGACCGGGCTGCGGCGCTGGCCACCGAAGGCGACATCATCATGACGCTCAGCTGCGGCGACGTGTACCGCATCGTGCCGCAACTGCTCGGATCGCTTCACGCGAGGCACGCGGGCGGATGAAGCGACCCAACGGTTTCGATCCGCCCGGCCGATCGCAGCCGAGGCCGCCCGGGCGCAAACCCCCTCGGCCGGCGCGGCCGGAGGCTATGACGAAACCGCAGCGGGTGCCGCGCGAGCGGCGCCCGGTGTCGCGGGAGCCCCGCCCGGACGCCGCCGCACGCGCCGAACTGCGGCGCGCGGCGCGGGAGCGGCGCCGCGCCGAACGTGCCGAAGTGCGCCGATTCACCCGCAGGGCCCGCAACCGCAGAGCCGGGATCGCGGCCGCCGCCGGAGTGGTCGCGACACTGGTCGCGCTGGTGCTCGTCGCGGTCTACTCGCCGATCCTGGCCTTGCGCACGATCAGCGTGGAGGGCACGGCCCGGGTGGACGCCGCGGTGGTGCAGGATGCCGTCGACGGACAGCTCGGCACCCCGCTTGCGCTGCTCGACTACGGGCGGCTCACCGAGGAGCTGTCGGCGTTTCCGCTGATCCGCAGCTACGTGACGCAGATCGTGCCGCCAGACACGCTCCTCATTCGAGTGACCGAACGGCAGCCGGTGGGCCAGGTCGCGGTTCCGGGAGGATACCGTCTGGTCGACCCGGCCGGCGTGACCGTTCAGGACGCTCCCGAACGCATCGGCGGCGTTCCCGTCATCGATCTCGCCGGCGCCGATGTCTCCAGCGTCGGGTTCTCCGCCGTCGTCGAGGTGCTGCTCGCCATGCCGCCCGAGTTGCTCGCGAAGGTCGACAGCGCCAGCGCCACGACCAGAGACGACGTGCGACTCGTGCTCGTCGGTGTGGGGCAGGGGGTCGAATGGGGCAGCGCGGACGACTCCCGGCAGAAGGCCGCGCTGCTCGAGGCGCTCATCGCGCTCTACGATCCGAGCAGGCCCGGCACGTTCGATGTCTCCGCGCCCACCAACGGCATCTTCCGTGCGGGCTGATTCGCGACACGCGCGGCGCGGCGATCGAGGGGACGCCAGGGCACGACCTACCCTCGCAAGAAGGAAAGCATATTGAGCAAAACTTTAGATCTCAAGTAGAGGTTGAGAGTTAGCGCCGATCAAACAGTGCTGACCCAACGCTTGGAGGCCGGGACATGACGTCGAACCAGAACTACCTTGCCGTGATCAAGGTCGTCGGCATCGGTGGCGGTGGTGTGAACGCCGTCAACCGCATGATCGAGCTCGGGCTGCGCGGCGTCGAGTTCATCGCGATCAACACCGACGCGCAGGCGCTGCTGATGAGCGACGCCGACGTCAAGCTCGACGTCGGGCGCGAGTTGACCAGGGGCCTCGGAGCTGGCGCCGACCCCGAGGTCGGTCGGCGTGCCGCAGAAGATCACGCCGAGGAGATCGAAGAGGCCCTCGCGGGCGCCGACATGGTCTTCGTCACCGCAGGAGAAGGCGGCGGCACCGGCACCGGAGGCGCGCCGGTCGTCGCGCGGATCGCCAAATCGATCGGCGCGCTCACCATCGGTGTGGTGACGAAACCGTTCGGCTTTGAGGGTAAGCGCCGCTCGGCCCAGGCCGAGATCGGCGTCTCCAACCTCAAGAACGAGGTCGACACCCTCATCGTCGTTCCGAACGACCGGCTGCTGGAGATCAGCGACCGTGGCATCAGCATGCTGGAAGCCTTCGCGACCGCCGACCAGGTACTGCTCGCCGGCGTGCAGGGCATCACCGACCTCATCACCACCCCCGGGCTCATCAACCTCGACTTCGCCGACGTCAAGTCGGTGATGCAGGGCGCGGGCTCGGCGCTGATGGGCATCGGCTCGGCCCGCGGAGCCGACCGCGCCATCAAGGCCGCGGAACTCGCGGTCGCCTCCCCGCTGCTCGAGGCATCCATCGACGGCGCGCACGGTGTGCTGCTGTCGATCCAGGGCGGCTCGAATCTCGGCATCTTCGAGATCAACGACGCTGCGCGACTCGTCCAGGAGGCCGTGCACCCCGAGGCGAACATCATCTTCGGTGCGGTGATCGACGACACCCTCGGCGACGAGGTCCGCGTCACGGTCATCGCGGCCGGATTCGACGGTGGCGAGCCGAGCCAGAAGGCACGCGAGGGCCGGCGCACGAACTACGTCATCCCGGTCGACGCTCCGGCGCCCAGCGCTGCCGGCGAGATCGACGCCCGCTGGTCGGCCGAGCCGAGCCTGGTGCACACCGCGGCGATCGACCGCTCCTTCGACGACGACGACGGTGACCTCGACGTGCCGGAGTTCCTGAAGTAGTGGACCTCGCGCAGCGGCTGGCGACCGTTCGCGCTGCGGTGGCGGATGCCGCTGCCACCGCCGGGCGCGACGCCGACGCGATCACCATCATCGTCGTGACCAAGTTCCACCCCGCATCGCTGGTTCGCGAGCTCGCAGCGCTCGGGGTGCGCGATGTGGGGGAGAACCGCCACCAGGAGGCCGTCGTCAAGGCCGCCGAGGTGGGCGACGACTCGCTGCGCTGGCACTTCATCGGACAGTTGCAGTCGAACAAGGCGCGACAGGTGCGGGGCTACGCGAGCTCGGTCCACTCGGTCGACCGGCCCGCGCTGCTCGACGCTCTCGCCGGTTCGACCACCCTGGACGTGTTCCTGCAGGTGAACCTCACCGACGACCCCCGGCGCGGGGGAGTGCAGCCCGACGGTCTCGAGCCGCTCGCGGAGCGCGCGCTGGCGACGCCCGGCGTGCGACTGGCCGGTCTGATGGCGGTCGCACCGCTGGGCACCGAGCCGCGAGCGGCGTTCGCGCGAGTGCGGGACTACTCGCAGCGGCTGCGAACACTGGCGCCCGAGGCATCCGATCTGTCGATGGGGATGTCTGCAGACTTTCGCGAGGCGATCGCCGAGGGTGCGACACACCTTCGTATCGGCAGCGCAATCACCGGGAATCGCCCGGAGCGAGGTTAATCTGCCAGGAGAGACGTTTCGTCGGTACGGAGGACACCATGGCCAACCCTTTGCGCAAGACAATGGTCTATCTCGGCCTGGCCGACGAGGACTACGAATACGAGCAGGGCCCATCGGCACCGGCGGCCCCGGTCTCGCAGCCGGCGGCGCCCGGTCGCGCACCGGTGACACCGCTGCGGCGACCGCAGGGGCGTGCGCAAGGGAACTCCGATATGAACGAGATCCTCACGGTGCATCCTCGCCAGTACAAGGACGCGCAGCTGATCGCCGAGAACTTCCGCGAGGGCATCCCGGTGATCATCAACCTCTCGCAGATGAGCGACCCGGATGCTCGCCGACTGGTCGACTACGTGAGCGGGCTCTCGCAGGGGCTGTATGGCAAGTTCGAGCGCGTGACGAGCAGGGTCTTCCTGCTGTCACCGGCGCACGTGGCGATCAGCGGTGACCGGGCCGAGGTCGAGTCCGACGTCGATGCCGCCTTCTTCACGCAATAGCTGCAGCGCCGGTAGTCTCCGCGGGCCGGGTAGTCTGTCGGGGTGATGGTCACCGGGTCGGTCGTGTCGATCGTCGCAACGTTGGTCTACATCGCGCTGATGCTGTTCTTCGTTCTGATGTGGGCGCGGTTCATTCTCGATCTGGTGCGCACCTTCGCGCGGAGTTGGCGCCCCCGGGGTGCCGCGCTGGTGGCCGCCGAAGCGGTCTACACCGTGACCGACCCACCGGTCAAGGCGGTGCGACGGGTGGTGCCGCCACTGCGCATCGGCAACGCCTCGCTCGACTTCGCGTGGTCCATCGTGATGCTCGCCGTGCTGATCCTGATCTCCGTCACCGTGGGGTTCGTGAACTGACAGCCGCGGGGTACTCTGGGATGCACACGCTGTGGACGGGGTGTTCCACAGGGCAGATAATGGCGTTGCTCAAACGTCAGGTAGACGTAGAAAGTTCACGAGGTGACGGCGATGGCTCTGACTCCGGAAGACGTGGTCAACAAGCGGTTCCAACCGACGAAGTTCCGCGAAGGTTATGACCAGGACGAGGTCGACGACTTCCTCGACGAGGTGGTAGTCGAGCTCCGGCGCCTGAACCAGGAGAACGAGGAGTTGCGCCAGCGGCTCATCTCCAGCGACTCCCGCATCAACGAGTTGCAGCGCTCAGCGGCGTCGGGCCCTGCGCAGGCCGCACCGCACCAGTATGCACAGCCCGAGCCGATCGCGGCGCCCGCACCGGTCCCAGCGCCGGCGTTCGCCGCGCCAGGCATGGATGCCGCGTCCATGGACCCGAGCAACACCAACAACCTGCTGCAGCTGGCTCGCCGCCTGCACGAGGAGCACGTGCGCGAGGGCGTCGAGAAGCGCGATGCGCTGATCGCCGAGGGTCACGCGACCGCTGCCCGGGTCGTCGCCGACGCCGAGAGCAAGCAGCGCGCCCAGCTCGGCGCACTCGACCAGGAGCGCCAGTCGCTCGAGCACCGCATCGAGGAACTGCGCACCTTCGAGCGCGAGTACCGCCAGAAGCTCAAGGGCTACATCGAGGGCCAGCTGCGCGAGCTCGACTCCAACGCGATGATCACGTCGCGCGAGAGCGGCAACGCCGTTCCGGCCGCGGTTCCCGCCGGTGCGCCCGCCCTGCAGCAGCCCTACGGTTCCGATGCCCCGCAGCCCTACGGTGCACCGGTCGGGCAGCAGCCTCCGGTGAACTACACCGGTTTTGGCGGCAATTGACGATCGCCGCAGAAGTGAGAGCACGCCTCCGCAGAACGTGACGGAGAAGGCCTGACAGCCGTGGAGTCGCGCAGTCTCGTCGTTCCCGATGGCCTGGTCGGCGAGCGGGTCGACTCGGCGCTGGCGAGGCTGATGGGCTTCTCGCGCACCTTCGCCGCCGAGGTCGCTCAGGCCGGCGGGGTGCGACTGGATGGGGCTGCGCTCGGCAAGTCCGACCGCCTCGTCGCCGGCGGCTGGCTCGAGATCGAGTGGGTGTCCAAGCAGGAGCCGCGCATCGTGCCGGTCTCGGTGCCGGAACTGGGGATCGTACACGACGATGACGACATCGTCGTCGTGGACAAGCCGGCCGGGGTCGCCGCGCACCCCTCCATGGGATGGGAGGGGCCGACCGTGCTCGGTGCGCTGGCCGGGGCAGGGTACCGCATCGCGACATCCGGTGCGGCAGAACGAGCCGGCATCGTGCACCGGCTCGACGTCGGCACGAGCGGTCTCATGGTGGTCGCCAAGACCGAGGCGGCGTACTCCGCACTCAAGCGGGCGTTCCACGACCGCGAGGTGGAGAAGATCTATCACGCGCTCGTGCAGGGCCACCCCGATCCGCTGGCCGGGACGATCGACGCCCCCATCGGACGTCACCCGGGTGCCAGCTGGAGGTTCGCCGTCACCGCAGACGGCAAGCCGAGCGTCACGCACTACGAGACACTCGAGGCGTTCCCCTCCGCCGCGCTGCTTCGCGTGCAGCTCGAGACGGGGCGCACACACCAGATCCGGGTGCACATGGCGGCGCAGCGTCACCCGTGCGCGGGCGACGCGATGTACGGCGCCGACCCCACCATCTCGCAGCGACTGGGCCTGACCCGGCAATGGCTGCACGCCCAGCGGCTCGGATTCGAGCATCCTGCCACGCGGCGATTCACGGCGTTCGAGAGCGGCTATCCGGCCGACCTTCAAGAAGCGCTTGAGGTGCTTCGCGGCGACTGAGGCGCGTCATCTGGAGGCCGTCGGCGCTGTCGCCTATGGTGAGAGTCCCATGGCAGCCGGCGACTCCTTCGTGCACCTGCACGTGCACAGTGAGTACTCCATGCTCGACGGCGCTGCGCGAATCGCGCCGATGCTCGACCGAGCCGTCGAGGAGGGGATGCCTGCCCTCGCGATCACCGACCACGGCAACATGTTCGGTGCCTATGACTTCTTCAAGAACGCGACAGCACGCGGCATCAAGCCGATCATCGGCACCGAGGCGTACCTGACCCCCGGCACGCACCGCAGCGACAAGACGCGCGTGCGCTGGGGTACCAGTTCGCAGTCCGACGACGACGTCAGCGGCTCTGGCGCATACACGCACATGACCCTCCTCGCCGAGAACAACGAGGGCATGTACAACCTGTTCAGGATGTCGTCACTGGCGTCGATCGAGGGCTACTACTTCAAGCCGCGCATGGACCGCGAACTGCTCTCGCGCTACTCCAGAGGTGTCATCGCGACCACGGGCTGTGTCGGCGGCGAGGTGCAGACGCGGCTGCGGCTCGGACAGTACGACGAGGCCCGCAAGGCCGCCGCGGAGTTCCAGGACATCTTCGGCAGGGAGAACTTCTTCGCCGAGATCGCCGACCACGGCATCGAGATCGAGCGCCGCACGCTGGGCGACCTGCTGCGTCTGGCCAAGGAACTCGACATGCCGCTGGTGGGCACCAACGACCTGCACTACGTGCACGCGCACGACACGCACGCGCAGCAGGTGCTGTTGTGCGTCGGCACGGGCTCGACGATGGACGACCCGAACCGGTTCCGGCTCGAGGGCGACGAGTACTACCTGAAGTCGGCCGCCGAGATGCGCGCGCTTTTCCGTGAGCACCCGGATGCCGCCGACAACACTCTGCTGATCGCGGAGCGGTGCGAGATCGGCTTCGACAAGCGGGACCTGATGCCGCGGTTCCCGGTGCCGGAGGGGGAGACCGAGGCGACCTGGTTCGCGAAAGAGGTGGCGGCGGGCATGGCGCGCCGGTTCCCGAAGGGCGTGGACGACGCGCACCGCGCGCAGGCCGACTACGAGGTGTCGGTCATCACGCAGATGGGGTTCCCCGGGTACTTCCTGGTCGTGGCTGACTTCATCGCCTGGGCCAAGAGCCGAGGCATCCGAGTCGGTCCCGGTCGTGGCTCGGCCGCCGGCTCGATGGCCTCGTATGCGATGGGCATCACCGAGCTCGACCCGCTCGCGCACGGGCTGATCTTCGAACGGTTCCTCAACCCCGAGCGGGTCTCGATGCCCGACGTCGACGTCGACTTCGACGACCGGCGGCGGCCGGAGGTCATCAGGTACGTCACCGAGAAGTACGGGGCGGACCGGGTCGCGCAGATCGTCACCTACGGCACCATCAAGGCCAAGCAGGCGCTGAAGGACTCCGCCCGGGTGCTGGGCATGCCGTTCTCGGTGGGGGAGAAGCTGACCAAGGCGATGCCCCCGTCGGTGATGGGCAAGGACATCGGGCTCGCCGACGTGCACGACAAAGACGCCGAGCGCTACAAGGAGGCCGGCGATCTGCGCGCGCTCGTGAAGACCGACCCCGAGGCTGCGCGCGTCTTCGAGACCGCACTCGGCATCGAGAACCTCAAGCGGCAGTGGGGGGTGCACGCGGCCGGGGTGCTGATGTCGGCGGAGCCCCTGATCGACGTGCTGCCGATCATGAAGCGCGAAGACGACGGCGCCATCATCACGCAGTTCGACCAGCCGCCGCTGGAAGACCTCGGGCTGCTCAAGATGGACTTCCTCGGCCTTCGCAACCTGACCGTGATCGAGGACGCGCTGCGCCAGATCGAGCAGAACACCGGATCGCCGCTGCTCATCGAGCAACTCGATCTCGACGGCGACGAGAGAACCTACCAGCTGCTGGCGCGCGGCGACACGCTCGGGGTGTTCCAGCTCGACGGCGGACCGATGCGCGCGCTGCTCAAACAGCTGAAGCCGACGAACTTCGAAGACATCTCGGCCGTGATCGCGCTGTACCGCCCAGGTCCGATGGGCATGAACTCCCACACGAATTACGCGCTGCGCAAGAACGGCCTGCAGCAGATCGAGTCGATCCATCCCGAACTTCAGGAGCCGCTGCGCGAGATCCTCGACACCACGTTCGGGCTCATCGTGTACCAGGAGCAGGTGATGAGCGTCGCCCAGAAGGTGGCCGGCTTCACCCTCGGTCAGGCCGACGTGCTGCGTCGGGCGATGGGCAAGAAGAAGAAGGCGGAGCTCGACAAGCAGTTCGCCGACTTCGAGGCCGGGATGCTCGGCAACGGCTACTCGAAGCAGGCCGTCAAGGTGCTGTGGGACACCCTGATGCCGTTCGCGGACTACGCATTCAACAAGGCGCACAGCGCCGGGTACGGCGTGCTCAGTTATTGGACGGCATATCTCAAGGCCAACCATCCGGCCGAGTACATGGCCGCGCTGCTGACCAGCGTCGGCGACTCGAAGGACAAACTCGGCCTGTACCTGTCTGAATGCCGACGGATGGGCATCCGGGTGCTGCCGCCCGACGTGAACGAGTCCCGCGCCGATTTCTCGGCCGTGTCCAGCGACATCCGGTTCGGCATGGCGGCGATCCGCAACGTCGGTGCCGCAGTCGTCGACCTGATCGTCACGGCGCGGCAGGAGAAGGGCGCGTTCACGGGGTTCCATGACTTCCTGCGCAAGGTGCCGATCCAGGTCGCCAACAAGCGCACGGTGGAGTCGCTGATCAAGGCCGGCGCATTCGACTCCCTCGGGGCGACACGACGCGCGCTCATCGAAATCCACGAGAGCGCGTGCGATGCCGCCGTCAGCGAGAAGCGAGCCGAGGCCAACGGCCAGGTCGGGTTCGACTTCGACAGCCTGTGGGACGAACCGCGAAGCTCGGACGCGCAGGTGCCGGAGCGGCCGGAGTGGGCCAAGCGCGACAAGCTCGCCTTCGAGCGGGAGATGCTCGGACTCTACGTCTCAGACCATCCGCTCGCAGGGCTGGAGACCCAGCTCGCCAAGCACGTGAGCGCGTCGATCACCGAGATCCTGGGCGGGGATGTCGCGGGCGACGGCGACCATGTCACGATCGCGGGTCTCATCACCAGTGTGCAGCACCGGGTGGCGCGCAACAGCGGCAACCAGTACGCGATCGTGACGGTGGAGGACTTCGCCGGTGAGCTGTCGGTCATGTTCCTCGGCAAGACCTACCAGGAGTTCTCTCCGGGGCTGCTCAACGACTCCATCGTCGTCGTGCGCGGCCGGGTGAGCGTGCGCGACGACGGGATGAACCTGCATGCGGTCAGTATGTTCACTCCCGATGTCGGACCGAGCCTCGGCGCCGGCCCCATCGTGATCTCGCTGCCCGAGCAGCGGGCCACCACCGACACCATCGAGGCGCTCGGCGACGTGCTCATCCGCCACGCCGGCGACAACGAGGTGCGCCTGCGGCTGCTCAAGGACGAGAGCGCTCGAGTTTTCGAGTTGCCGTTCCCGGTGCGCGTCTCCGCCGACCTGTACGGCGAACTCAAGACGCTGCTCGGCCCGAACTGCCTGGTGTGACCTAGACCTGCTCGCCGGGCTTCAGGTACCGCCGCTCGTGGTACAGCAACGCGTCGTCCTCCTCGCCGAGTTCCCCGTCGACCACCTCGACCACGATGACCGCGTTGTCGGCCACCTCGTGCACCTCGACGACATTCGCGAGCATCCAGGCCGTGACGCCGTCGAGGATCGGCACGCCGTCGGGACCAGGATGCCAGTGCTCGCCGGTGAATCGCAGGTCAGCATCGGCGGCCATCCGCTGCGCGAGGTGCTTGCTGCGAGGTCCGAGCATGTGGATGGCGACGGTGTTGCCGGGGGTCATCGCCGGATACGCGCTGGAGATTCGCGCCATGTTGAAGGTCGCCAGCGGAGGAACCGCGGCAAGGGATGCGAGCGAGGTGGCGGTGAATCCAGCCGGCCGGCCGTCGGGCAGCAGGGTGGTGATGATGGCAACCCCGGCGGCGTGACGCCGGAACGCGCGCTTGAATGCGTCGAGACCGTCGACCGGGTGCTCCATGATCAATGCAATGCGGCAATCGGTTGCGATATTCCACCCGTAGCATGGAGCGGCGATGATGAGAACGATCGACCTCCGCGACAACCATCCGACCCGTGCCGACCTCGCGGCCCTGGTGCCGCGCGCCGTGGTCGACGTGGCGGGGGCGTCCACGGCGGCGGCCGAGCTGATCGCCGACGTGCGGGAGCGGGGTGAGACCGCCCTTCTGGATCAGGCGCAGCGGCTCGATGGAGTGCGACCCGCGAAGGTCAAGGTCTCCGGCGACCGGATCGAGGACGCACTCCGCGGCCTGGACAGCGCTGTGCGTGACGCGCTCGACGAGGCGATCGCCCGGGTTCGGACGGCGACCCGGGCCCAGGTGCCACAGGGCAGCGTGACCTCGCTCGGCGACGGCGGCCGGGTCACGCAGCGGTGGCAGCCGGTGCGTCGCGCCGGGTGCTACGTGCCGGGTGGCAAGGCCGTCTATCCCTCCAGCGTCGTGATGAACGTCGTCCCCGCCCAGGTGGCCGGGGTGGCGTCGGTCGCACTCGCCTCACCAGCCCAGCGGGAGTTCGACGGGTCGGTGCATCCGACCATCTTGGCCGCCGCCGGTTTGCTGGGCGTCGACGAGGTCTACGCCATGGGCGGCGCCGGTGCGATCGGGGCACTGGCGTATGGCGTGCCGTCCATCGGCCTCGAGCCCGTCGACGTGATCACCGGACCGGGCAACGTGTACGTCGCCGCCGCGAAGCGACTCATCCGCGGTGCGGCGGGCATCGATTCGGAGGCCGGACCGACCGAGATCCTGGTGATCGCGGATGCGACGGCCGATGCCCGCATCGTCGCCGCCGACCTGATCAGCCAGGCCGAGCACGACGAGCTCGCGGCCGCACTGCTTGTCACCGACTCGGCCGAGTTCGCCGATGCGGTCGCCGCCGAGGTGGCTCGGCTCGCGACATCCACCAGGCACATCCAGCGCGTCGCTGCCGCGCTGTCGGGTCGGCAGTCGGCCATCGTGCTGGTGGCAGACCTGGCCGCCGCCGCCGACTTCAGCAACGCGTACGGCCCGGAGCACCTCGAGCTCCAGACCGCCGATCCGTCAGCGACGCTCGAGCTGGTCGAGAATGCGGGGGCCATCTTCCTCGGCCGCGACACGCCGGTCAGTCTCGGCGATTATCTGGCCGGCTCCAACCATGTGCTCCCGACCGGCGGGCAGTCGCGATTCGCGTCCGGCCTCGGTGCGTACACCTTCCTGCGCCCACAGCAGGTCGTGCACTACTCGGCCGGTGCGCTCAGCCAGGTGCGCGAGCGCATCGTCGCGCTGAGTTCGGCCGAGGACCTGCCCGCCCACGGCGACGCCGTGACCGCACGATTCGAAGACTGAACGACTACTCTTGTCGCACCATGTTCTGCCCGTTCTGCCGGCACCCTGACAGCCGCGTCATCGACTCGCGCACCAGCGATGACGGGCTGTCGATACGTCGGCGCCGACAGTGTCCCGAGTGCGGGCGGCGGTTCTCCACCACCGAGACGGCGTCGCTGAGCGTGATCAAGCGCAACGGCGTGGTCGAAGCCTTCAGCCGGGAGAAGATCGTCGCCGGCGTGCGCAAGGCGTGCCAGGGCCGCCCGGTGACTGACAACGACCTCGCCGTGCTCGCGCAGCGGGTCGAGGAGACCATCAGGGCGACCGGGGCGGCCCAGGTCGAGGCGAACGAGATCGGGCTCGCCATCCTCGGTCCGCTTCGAGAACTTGACGAGGTCGCGTATCTGCGGTTCGCGAGTGTGTACCAGGCCTTCGACTCGCTCGAGGACTTCGAGGCGGCGATCACGCTGCTACGCGTCGACCGCGCCCAGGAGCCCGCCTGAGCCGGGTAGCCTGATCGCGGCATGTACCGGCTTCTGTTCCGTCTCGTCCTGTCTCGACTCGACCCCGAGCGAGCGCACGGTCTGGGGTTCCTCGCCATCCGGTGGCTGCCGCTGCGCATCGACCGGCCGGATGTCTCGCTGCGGGTGCGCACCCTGGGGCTGGACTTCCCGTCCCCGTTCGGCATCGCCGCCGGTTTCGACAAGGAGGGCACCGGCATCCGGGGTCTCGGTCGGCTCGGCTTCGGCCACGTCGAGGTCGGTACGATCACGGCCCGCGCGCAGGCCGGCAATCCGAAGCCGCGGCTCTTCCGCTTGATCGCGGATCGAGCTGTCATCAACCGTATGGGCTTCAACAACCACGGGGCGCAGACAGCAGCGCGCGTGCTTCTCAAGGCCACGACGCGACGCGACCGGCCGATCGTTGGGGTCAACATCGGCAAGTCGCGGGTGGTCGAGGTGGACGACGCGATCGCCGACTATCTCGAGAGCACGCGGCTGCTCGCGCCGACCGCCGACTATCTCGTCATCAACGTCAGCTCGCCGAACACCCCGGGACTGCGCGGACTGCAGGAACTCGACCGGCTCGAACCGCTGCTGCGCGCGGTGAAGGATGCGGCGGGGGACACACCCGTGCTGGTGAAGATCGCACCCGACCTCACCGACGACCAGGTCGTGCGCGTCGCCGAACTTGCCGCGCGGGAAGTGGACGGCATCACCGCCACCAACACGACGCTGTCGCGCGGCGGGCTGCGAGCCGACCCGCGAGAGGTGGAGGCAGCGGGGGCCGGTGGCCTCTCCGGACCGCCGCTCGCGGCGAGGTCACTGCAGCTGCTCCGCATCATCCGCTCAGTCGTGCCCGCTGATTTCTGCGTCATCTCCGTCGGGGGAGTGGAGACCGCCGCCGACGTGCGGGCGAGACTGGAGGCGGGAGCGACGCTTGTGCAGGGTTACACCGCGTTCCTGTACCGCGGTCCGCTCTGGGCGCGGCAGGTGAACCGCGGGCTCACTCGTAGCGCAGCGAGTCCTCCGATCAGGCCGGATACTGCCCGCGCTTGACCTGCGGCTTCGGCAGCCGCATCAGCCGCAGCTGCAGCGCGCGCATCGCCGCGTACCAGCGCACCCGCTCGACCCGCTCGGCCCCGAACTTCGCGGCAAGTTTGCGCCGAAGGAGCAAGCCGAGGATGACGACATCGGCGACTGCGACCAGGAAGAAGCCCCAGAGCGCGATCAGGGAGACGAGCTGCACGTCCGGAGAGGGGATGAACGTGAGGATGATGATGATGAACATCATCGGTATGAGGAACTCGCCGACGGAGAACCGCGCGTCGACGTAGTCGCGCACGTAGCGCTTCTGCGGGCCGCGGTCGCGCATCGGCAGGTACTTCTCCTCGCCGTTGGCGAGGCCGATGCGAGCCCGGTCGCGCTGCGCCGCCATCGCCTCGCGTGAGGCCTTGCGCGCCGCCGCGCGGTCGTTGGAGACCAGCGGGCGCTTGCGCGCCGCCTCCTTCTCGCGCCGACTGGGAGTGGGCTGCCCCTTGCCTGCGGTCGTGGGCTCAGCCGTCGACTCTGCGGGGTCCGGCGTCTTCGTCGGCTTAGCGGTGGAGGGTCTGGCCACGTCGGTCCTCGTTCTGTCGAGCTTTAAGATTACCCGCATGACCGATGCAACGCAGCCGCACCCACTGCTCCCACAGCTGCGTGAAGCGGTGCACGGCGGACTGCCGTCGGCCATCTCGGACCTCGGCAATCTGGTGCGCATCCCTTCGGTCTCATGGGACGGTTTCGATCCGGCTCACGTACGCGCCAGCGCCGAGGCTGTGCAGGCGCTGCTCGAGGGCCTCGGCGTGTTCGACTCGATCGAGATCGCCGATGCGCCGATCGACGAATCTCGCACCGGGCAGCCCGCGGTGCTGGCCACCCGCGCGGCGCGCAACGGCAAGCAGACGATCCTGTTATACGCCCATCACGATGTGCAGCCCCCAGGCGACCAGGCCGACTGGGACTCGGCGCCGTTCGAGCCGACCGTGCGCGGTGACCGGCTCTACGGCCGTGGGGCTGCCGATGACAAGGCCGGAGTGATGGCGCACGTCGCGGCGATCCGAGCCTTCACCGAGGTGGCCGGCACCGACTTCGACCTTGGGCTGGTCGCCTTCATCGAGGGGGAGGAGGAGTTCGGCTCCCGCTCGTTCGAGAACTTCATCGTCAGGCACCGCACGCGGCTCGCCGCTGATGTCATCGTGGTCGCCGATTCCGGCAACTGGGACACGAGCACACCCGCGCTCACCGTCGGGCTCCGCGGCAACGTGACCTTCAAGCTGAGGGTGTCGACGCTTCAGCACGCCTCCCACTCGGGCATGTACGGGGGAGCGGTGCCCGACGCGATGCTCGCGACCATCCGCCTCCTCGATACGCTCTGGGGACCCGACGGTTCAGTCGCCGTCGACGGCCTCACCAGCCGTGAAGCCCCGACTCCCGAGTACAGCCAGGACAAGCTCGCCGAGGAAGCCGCCTTCCTCCCCGGGGTCACGCCGATCGGGCACGGCGCGGTGCTGTCGCGCCTGTGGGACCACCCGGCCATCACCATCACCGGCATCGACGCGCCCAGCGTGGTGAACGCATCCAACACGCTGGTGCCGTCGGTGACCGTCAAGCTGAGCGCTCGTATCGCACCAGGGCAGACGGCCGACGACGCGTTCGATGCGCTCGAGCGACATCTACGAGCCCACGCACCGTTCGGCGCGCACCTGGAACTCTCCGACGTGGACCGGGGCAACCCGTTCCTCGTCGACACCGCCGGGTGGGTCGTCGCAGAGGCGAAGGACGCGATGGAACAGGCGTGGGATGTCGCGGCGTTCGAAACCGGCGTCGGGGGGTCGATCCCGTTCATCTCTGATCTCGTTCAGGTGTTCCCTCAGGCGCAGATCCTGATCACCGGGGTCGAAGACCCGGACTCCCGCGCCCACAGCCCCAACGAGTCGCTGCATCTTGGCGTGTTCCAGCGCGCGATCCTGACCGAAGCCGTGCTGCTCGCGAAGCTCGAGGACCGTACGTAGACTGGTGACATGACAGACACCGCCACCGCAGCCAGCACGGCAACACCTGCCCACGCCGTCACGCTCACGGAGGCCGCCGCCGGCAAGGTCAGGAGTCTGCTCACGCAGGAGGGTCGCGACGACCTCAGACTGCGTCTTGCGGTACAGCCGGGCGGATGCTCCGGGCTCATCTATCAGCTCTACTTCGACGAGCGCAGCCTCGACGGCGACGCCGTCCGCGAGTTCGGCGACGGGGTCGAGGTCGTCGTCGACAAGATGAGCGTGCCCTATCTCGAGGGTGCAACCATCGACTTCGAAGACACCATCCAGAAGCAGGGTTTCACCATCGACAACCCGAACGCCGAGGGCAGTTGCGCCTGCGGCGACAGCTTCCACTGATCGTGTCTTCGAACCGGATCGGCGCGCCCTGCTGGGCGCGCTTTTTCGTTGCCGGCCTCAGACTAGACTTGCGATCAGTCTTTGCTTCATTCGCGAGAGGTCACAGTGCGCTCTAACCGAGGTCTCCGTCGGGCCGTGATACCGATCGCTATCGTCTTGGTAGTCGTGCTCTCCGGCTGCGTCCAGCAGGAGGCACAGGGCTACCTGCCGGGGGATGCTCAGGTCACCGACAAAACCGGTCGAGTCATCGGTTTGTGGACCACGTCGTGGATCGTGCTGCTCGCCGTCGGCGTCGTCACGTGGGGCCTCATCATCTGGGCGGCGATTGCCTACCGCCGCCGTAAAGGGCAGACCGGGCTGCCGGTCCAATTGCGCTACAACCTGCCGATCGAAGTCTTCTACACCGTCGTCCCGTTGATCCTGGTGGTCGGATTCTTCGCCTTCACCACCCGCGACCAGACCATCATCGAGACACCGATCGAACAACCTGACGTTCGCATCGAAGTGTTCGGCAAGCGCTGGTCGTGGGACTTCAACTACGTCGACGAGAACGTCTACACTGCCGGTGTTCAGGCCGAGGCCAAGGCCGACGGCCAACTCGATAGCGAGAATCTTCCGGTGCTGGTGCTGCCGGTCGATCGTTCGGTCGAGATCAAGCTGGAGTCGCGCGACGTCATCCACTCGTTCTGGGTTGTGGATTTTCTCTACAAGAAGGACATGATCCCGGGGCAAAGCAACTACATGTACTTCACGCCGACGAAGACAGGCGTATACCAGGGCAAATGCGCGGAACTGTGCGGCGAGTACCACGCGAACATGTTGTTCACCGTCGAAGTGGTGTCGCAGAAGGACTACGACGCGTACATCCAGAGCCTGCGCGATGCCGGGCTCGAAGGCCAACTCGGCCCCGAGTACAACGTGAACCAGAACCTGCCGGGCGACGGTAGCCCCACCCAGGGCGATAGTGGAACAAACAGTGAGGAGCAACCGTGACAACGACGGTTTCGCGGCCCGTAGCGCCCACCACAGGCAGCGCACCGTTCGGCACGCCCGATGTCGAGCGCAAAGGCAACGTGGTGGTGAACTGGATCACCACGACGGACTGCAAGACCGTCGGGTATCTGTACCTGATCACCTCGTTCTTCTATTTCCTCCTCGGCGGGGTGATGGCCCTCATCATCCGCGCGCAGCTGTTCGCGCCTGGGCTCTCGGTGGTGCCCACCGGTGAGCAGTACAACCAGCTCTTCACGATGCACGGCACGATCATGCTGCTGATGTTCGCGACGCCGCTGTTCGCCGGGTTCGCCAACGTGCTGATGCCGCTGCAGATCGGGGCGCCGGATGTCGCGTTCCCCCGGTTGAACGCGTTCGCGTACTGGCTCTACAGCTTCGGATCGCTGATCGCAGTCGCCGGATTCCTCACACCGCAGGGTGCGGCATCCTTCGGTTGGTTCGCCTATGCGCCGCTGTCGAGCACGACGTTCTCACCCGGCTACGGCGGCAATCTCTGGGTGTTCGGACTGGCGATGAGCGGCTTCGGCACGATCCTCGGCGCGGTCAACTTCATCACCACGATCATCACGATGCGCGCCCCCGGCATGACGATGTTCCGGATGCCGATCTTCACCTGGAACACGCTGGTCACCTCGCTCCTGGTCATCATGGCCTTCCCGGTGCTGGCCGCTGCGCTGTTCGCGCTCGGCGCCGACCGCGTGTTGGGGGCAAACATCTTCGACCCGGCCAATGGCGGGGCGATTCTGTGGCAGCACCTGTTCTGGTTCTTCGGGCATCCGGAGGTCTACATCATCGCGCTGCCGTTCTTCGGCATCATCTCCGAAGTGCTGCCGGTGTTCAGCCGCAAGCCGATCTTCGGCTACCGCACCCTGATCTTCGCGACGATCGCGATCGCGGCGCTGTCGGTGACGGTGTGGGCCCACCACATGTACGTCACCGGGTCGGTGCTGCTGCCGTTCTTCGCGTTCTTCACCATGCTCATCGCGGTGCCCACCGGGGTGAAGATCTTCAACTGGATCGGCACCATGTGGCGTGGCTCGGTCACCTTCGAGACCCCGATGCTGTGGGCCATCGGATTCCTGATCACGTTCACCTTCGGCGGGCTGACCGGCATCATCCTCGCATCACCGCCCCTGGACTTCGCCGTCTCGGACACCTATTTCGTCGTTGCGCACTTCCACTACGTCGTCTTCGGCACCGTGGTGTTCGCGATGTTCGCCGGGTTCTACTTCTGGTGGCCGAAGTGGACCGGCAAGATGCTCAACGAGCGACTGGGCAAGATTCACTTCTGGCTGCTGTTCATCGGGTTCCATACGACCTTCCTCATCCAGCATTGGATGGGTGTCGTCGGCTTGCCCCGCCGATACCGCACCTACCTCGCAGAGGATGGCGTCACCTGGATGAATCAGGTCTCCACCCTCGGCTCGGTCATCCTCGCCATCTCGATGCTGCCGTTCTTCTACAACGTGTACATCACCGCGCGCCGTGCACCGAAGGTGGAGGTCAACGATCCCTGGGGATACGGTCGGTCGCTCGAATGGGCCACCAGTTGCCCGCCCCCGCGGCACAACTTCACGTCGATCCCGCGAATTCGTTCGGAGTCTCCGGCCTTCGACCTCAACCATCCCGAGGCCGGCGTACCGGTCGGGGTCGGCGGCGTCGGCGCGATGAAGGATGCTCCGGATGCCCCGGTCTACGACGTGGGCGATGGAAGGGTGAAGTAGCCGTGGGCGCGAACGTCCGCCTGTTCTGGGTGCTCGTCGGGTTCTTCTTTCTCGCCGACGCGATCTACATCGCATGGTCGTTGCTCGTCTCGGCTAATCCTGCAGCGGGGCAATCCGCCCAGATCGAGTGGGTCGGGACCGTGGCGATCGGACTGACAGGCGTGCTCTCGGCACTGATCGCGTTCTATCTGCAGCGTATCCACTCCGCACAGGAGGCAGAGCTACCCGAGGATCGCCTCGACGCGAACATCGACGACGGCGACCCCGAGATCGGACAGTTCAGCCCGTGGAGCTGGTGGCCGCTCGTGCTCGGCTCGAGTACCGCCCTGGTCTTCCTGGGAATTGCGATCGGTCCATGGATCGCGTTCATTGGCGTCGCGATCCTGCTGGTCGCGATCATCGGCTGGGTGTACGAGTACTACCGCGGCTACTTCGCTCGCTGAACGAGCGCCGTTCAGCGCCGGGCTCTCCCTGACTCTGCTCTCACCGACTCCCGTTGGGGGAGCCGCGGCTCTTGGTCGACCAAGACCCGCGGAAGGGACCCGCCTCCTCAGTCGTGATCGTGTCGGGATGCTTCGAGTTCGGTGCGCGTGACGGGCGCGATCCGGTCCTCGAAGAAGACCCTGGATGCCGCGGCACGCACCCGTTCCAGTGGCGAGATGCGACCACGCGCATCCGGTCGCACCATCAGCGGCTTGTAGTCCGTGTAGCTGACCAGCTTCCAGCGTTCGTACTCATCGAGTTCCTGGTGGACCTCGATGTACTCGCCGCCCGGTAGCCGCACGATGCGACCTGACTCGAAACCGTGCAACGCGATCTCGCGATCCTTCTTCTGCAGGGCGATGCAGACGCGGTGCGTGATGACGCCGGCGATGACCGGCCCGATGATCACCAGCACCTGCAGCGTACCGATGACCCCCTCGATGGTCAGTCGGAAGTGGGTGGCGATGAGGTCTGAGCTCGCCGCGGCCCAGAGCACCGCGTAGAACGTGATCCCAGCCGCTCCGATCGCGGTGCGCATCGGGGCGTTCCGAGGACGGTCGGCGATGTGGTGCTCGCGCTTGTCTCCGGTGATCCAAGCCTCCAGGAACGGATACAGTGCGACGGCTGCGAGGAACAGCGGCAACACCAGCAGTGGCACGATGATGTTGAGCGAGAGCGTGGCTCCGAAGATTTCGATCTCCCAGCCTGGCGGGATGAGGCGCAACGCGCCGTCCGCAAAGCCGATGTACCAGTCCGGCTGGGTGCCCGCCGAGATCGGTGCCGGATCGTACGGCCCGTAAACCCAGATCGGATTGATCTGGAACAGGGCGGCGATCAGCACGATGACGCCGAACACGATGAAGAAGAATCCGCCGGCTTTGGCAGCGAAGACCGGCATGATCGGCACGCCGACCACGTTGTCATTCGTGCGGCCGGGTGCCGCGAACTGCGTGTGCTTGTTGATCACGAGCAACACCATGTGCACCCCGAGCACGGCCACCAGGATGGCTGGCAGCAGCAGAATGTGCAGTACGTACAGGCGACCGACGATATCTACGCCGGGGAACTCGCCCCCGAAGAGCAGGTATGAGATCCAGGTGCCGATGACGGGTACGCCCTTGATCATGCCGTCGATGATGCGCAGTCCGTTGCCCGAGAGCAGATCATCGGGCAACGAGTACCCGGTGAATCCCTCTGCCATCGCGAGCACGAAGAGCACGAATCCGACGACCCAGTTGATCTCACGAGGCTTGCGGAATGCGCCGGTGAAGAAGACCCGCAGCATGTGCAGGCCGATCGCCGCAAGGAACAGCAGGGCCGCCCAGTGATGGATCTGGCGCATGAGCAGCCCACCGCGGATGTCGAACGAGATGTCGAGCGTCGAGGCCATCGCAGCGGACATCTCGATGCCCTTCAGCGGCATGTACGAGCCCTGGTACTCGACTTCGACCATGGATGCCTGGAAGAAGAACGTGAGGAAGGTGCCCGACAGCAAGATGACGACGAAACTGTAGAGCGCAACCTCGCCGAGCATGAACGACCAATGGTCCGGGAAGATCTTGCGCCCGAGTTCTCGAACCGCACCCGAGATGCTGGTGCGTTCATCGACGTAGTTGGCCGCCCAGCCGGTGAAACGCATGCCCCGCCCGGTAGCTGGTTCTGTGGCAGGACGATCCGCTTGTGTTGTGGTCACAATTTACGCTCCCAGAAACTAGGACCGACCGGTTCGGTGAAATCGCTGCGCGCCACCAGATAACCTTCGTCATCGACGGTGATGGGCAACTGGGGGAGAGGACGCTTGGCCGGTCCGAAAATGACCTCGGCCTCCCGGGTGATGTCGAACTGCGACTGGTGGCACGGGCACAGCAAACGGTGTGTGAGCTGCTCGTACAGTGCCACCGGGCATCCGACATGGGTGCAGATTTTCGAGTAGGCGACGATGCCGTCGTAATTCCAATCCTCACGGCCCGCGGATACAACGAGCTCGTCGGGATTGAGCCGCATCATCAGCACCGCGGCCTTGGCCTTCTCTTCCAACGGATGCTCGGCCTCGCTCAGGTTCTCGGGAATGACCTGGAAGACCGAGCCGAGGGTGACGTCAGATGCGAGGATCGGCGTCCCGGACGGATCCCGCGCGAGTCGGACGCCTTCGGCCCACAGGGTCCGCTTCAACAGTGGAACCGGGTCTTCTGCCGGTGCTAGGTCGCGAAAGAGCACGACCGCGGGGAGCGGCGACACCACCAGGGCGCCGATCAGGGTGTTGCGGATCACCTTGCGCCGCGTGAAACCCGACTCCTTGTTGCCGAGTTGGAAGACTTCGACCGCTTTGGCGCGAGTTTCGTCGGATCCGCGAGTGCCGTGACGCAACTCGACGAGATCGTGACCGTCCATGAGGGCTTTCGACCAGTGCACCACGCCGACCCCGATGGACAGCAGCGCGAGCGCGATCGAGAGTCCCAGAAAGAGATTGTTCAGGCGCACCGACTGCATGTCGCCGGGAATGATCGGGAAGACGATGTAGGAGACGATCGCGGCCACCGTTCCGACGACCGAGAGCACGAACAAGGCACTGACCCGGCGCTCCTGCTGCCGTTCCTTCTCGGGGTCGAGGTCGCCGACCCGCGGGCGGTATGGGGGGAAACCGGGATTGGCGATGGTGTCGTCGGTGATCACGGCGATACCAGACGAGGGCGCTGCAGCGTCAAGCCTGTCTACCGTCGCGCCAGGGGTTCCCGTCGACGCAGCGTCGTGGTCGTTGCCCATGTAGATTCCTCGACTAGTTCGATTTGGCCGTGAGCCAGACGGTGATCGCCACGATCGCCCCGAGGCCGAATATCCAGATGAACAATCCCTCGGAAACCGGACCGAGGTTGCCCAGCCCGAATCCTCCGACCGACGGCGTCTGATCCAGATAGCGCAGGTACGTGATGATGTCGGCCTTCTGCTGCGGGGTGATGTTCTCATCGTTGAACACCGGCATGTTCTGCGGCCCGGTGACCATCGCCTCGTAGATGTAGGCAGGGTCCACGCCGGTCAACGTCGGTGCATACTTGCCCTCCGTCAGCGCTCCGCCCGCGCCGGCGACGTTGTGGCACATCGCACAGTTGAGCCGGAACAACTGGGCACCCTCTGAAACGTCGCCATTGCCCGCGAGGTACTTCTCATCGGGAATACCCGGGCCCGGGCCGAACGTCGCGACGTAGGCGGCCAGTGCCTTGACCTGCTCATCCGTGAACTGCGGAGGCTTCCGCTCCGCCTGCTGGCTGTTGGCGGCGAGCGGCATCCGGCCAGTCCCCACCTGGAAGTCGACGGATGCAGCGCCCACCCCGATCAGGCTGGGACCGACCGCCGAGCCTTGAAGGTTCATCCCGTGACAGGTCGCGCAGTTGGCGACGAACAACTTCTCGCCCTGATCGATCTGCGCCTGCGCGGCAGCGGTCGTCTGCGCCGTCGCGCTCGTCGTGAAGAGCGCGTATGCGCCCCCCGTGCTGAGCAGCCCGATGGCGATAAGAGCCACCGCGGCGAGAGGATGGCGCCGTCCGGTGCGGCGGGGTTTGCGGGTTCTTGCGCTCATGCTGTGCTGTGTTCCGTTCTCATCTGAGCAGGTAGATGACCGCGAAGAGGCCGATCCACACGACATCGACGAAGTGCCAGTAGTACGAGACGACGATGGCGGTCGTCGCTTCCTTGTGCCCGAAGTTGCTCACCGCGAATGCCCGCCCGATCACGAGCAGGAAGGCGATCAGTCCGCCGATCACGTGAAGCCCGTGAAAGCCGGTCGTCAGATAGAACGCCGATCCATACGGGTCACTGGCGATGGTGACGTTCTCGCTGACGAGGATCGCGTACTCGTAGATCTGGCCGGCGACGAACGTCGCGCCCATCGCGTAGGTCAGGAAGAACCACTCGACCATGCCCCACTTCCAGAACTGGAGGAGGGTTCCGGTGCGCCGTGCCTGCAGTCGCTCCGCGGCGAACACGCCTGCCTGACAGGTGAAGGAGCTCAGCACCAGCACGGTCGTGTTGACCGCCGCAAACGTGATGTTCAGCTTGGCGGTCTGCTCGGTCCACAGTTCGGGCGATGTCGACTTGAGTGTGAAGTAGATTGCGAACAGGCCTGCGAAGAACATGACCTCGCTGCCCAGCCAGACGATGGTCCCCACGGCGACCACGTTCGGCCGTGTGACGGTGGGCATACTGGCTGAACCTGAGAGCGATGCTGTGGTCACCATTCCATTATGGTCGATAACCGAGCGCCCCGGTTCGCGTGGGCCGGCCTGGCGGGGCGCAATCGATAGGATTCTCAGTCATGGCGCGTGCGCACAGTTGGCCCGGCATCCTCGACTCGCTCGTTGCCGGTGACGACCTCTCTATTGACGAGGCTTCGTGGGCGATGCGCTCGGTGATGGCGGGGGAGGCCACGTCGGCGCAGCTGGCTGGGATGCTCGTGGCGCTGCGGATCAAGGGCGAGACGGTCGACGAGATCGTGGGGTTTCGCGACGCGGTGCTGGAGAGCGCGGCACCGTTGCCGGTGGATGCGATGGCGCTCGACATCGTCGGCACCGGGGGAGACCCGTACGGGGCGGTGCTGAACATCTCGTCGATCGCGTCGGTGATCGCCGCGGCATCCGATATTCCCGTCGTCAAGCACGGCAACCGTGGGGCTTCGTCGGCGTCGGGGGCTTCTGACGTGCTGGGGGCGCTGGGAGTGAACCTCGACATCCCACCGTCGCGCGTGGCGGAGGTGTTCGTCGAGACCGGCATTACGTTCGCATTCGCGGCACTGTTCCACCCGGGGTTCCGGCATGCGGGGCCGACCCGCAAGGAACTCGGCATCCCGACGCTGTTCAACATCCTCGGGCCGCTGTGCAACCCGGCCAGGCCTGAAGCCTCGGCGGTGGGGGTCTCCTCGCTCGAACGGGTGCCGCTCGTGGTCGGAGTGTTCGCAACGCGGGGTGCGACCGCACTCGTGTACCGCGGCGACGACGGGATCGACAAGCTCACCACCACCGGCCACAGCCACATCTGGGAGGTGTCGCGCGGATTCGTGACCGAACACGATCTCGACCCGCGCGACCTGGGGATCGCTCGTGCGGACATCCATGATCTGCTCGGGAAGGACCCCCAACACAACGCGGCCGTGGCTCGAGGAGTGCTTGCGGGCGAGCCCGGGCCGGTTCGCGACATCGTGCTGCTCAACGCGGCGGCGGGACTCACTGCGTTCGCGCTGGCACAGAACCCGGATCTGCAGCAGGAGCCCATGGTCGAGCGGCTCGCGGCGGGCATGGCACGCGCTGCGGAGGTCGTCGACTCGGGGGCGGCCGCCGCCAAACTCGACGAGTGGGTCGGCGCGACGAACCGCTGAGAGTACGACCTTCGTGTGCAGATGCGCCCGAAGAAGGGCGGCGTGCGTCGGGTGGTGCGTGCTACGATGTGCTACATGGAGACCGTGACGCACCGCGAGATGCGCAATCGCAGTGGAGAGATTCTGCGGCGAATCGCGGCGGGGGAGTCGGTGCAGGTGACCAACAACGGGCAGCTGACCGCGATGATCGTGCCGGTGGGCGGGAGTGTGCTGGACGGGCTCATCGCTCGTGGGGAAGCGCGTCCTCCTCGCACGGGCCTTGAGACGCTGCGATCGATCCGACGGTCTGAATCGCCGATGACCTCCGAGGAACTCGTTGACGACACCAGGGGTCGATGGTGAGAACGGCGTATCTGGACACGTCGGCAGCCATGAAACTGCTCGTCGAGGACCCGGATTCTGAAGCGCTGGTCCGCGAACTGACAGACGCCAGTCGTCGGCTCGTAGCATCGTGGCTTCTGCATACAGAATTGCATTGCGCTGCCGGGAGGCATCCCAATGCTCTAGCCGTCGAGGCCGTCACCACGGTGCTGGATGCTCTCCATCTGGTTGACCTCACGCGGGGGGATCTGCTTGCGGCGGGCACGCACTGGCCGCTGCGCTCGAACGATGCGATTCACCTGGCCACGGCGCTTCGGCTGGGTGTCGACGAGGTGATCAGCTATGACGCAGAGCTGAGCCGTGCTGCCGCCGCGGCCGGCGTGCGTGTGATCGCGCCGACGTGAGCGGGGCTATCGATTGCGCGGGATCGTCCTTCGAACTGACATAATGTACATTATCAGTCTTCCCGAAGCCAGCTGCGGCCAACGGGATAGTCGGATAAGCCGGCGCAAGAAGGTCACGAAACGCTTTCGGGCTCTGCAGCCCGGCGAGTCAAGGTCGGCGCCTACCGAGTGCTTGACGAAGTTCTTGACGAACTCGTGCTGGTCGTAGTGTTTCGCGTGGGGCATCGACGCCACGTTCACCAGGGCACGTGACATCCACCACACCGGTCGAGCATCCCGAATGCGTGACGAGTATAAACTTCTGCGCATGAACGCAGATACGCAATGTTCGCTGTCTTCGGCGAGCGCTGACAGGCCCGGGCAGCTTCAGCCGCAGGAGACCCGCTGATGCTGGGCGTGCTGCGCAACCCGACCTACGCGAAGCTGTTCTCGGCGCAGGTCATCGCGCTGCTCGGCACCGGGTTGCTCACCGTCGCGCTCGGGCTGCTCGCGTTCGACATCGCCGGTGACGCTGCCGGATCCGTACTCGGCACCGCCCTGACGATCAAGATGGTCGCCTACGTGGGCGTAGCCCCGCTGATCGCTGCCGTCGTCGATCGACTGCCCAAGAAGGCCGTGCTCATCTGCGCCGACCTGGTGCGGCTGGCGATCGCCCTGCTGCTGCCGTTCGTCACCGAGGCCTGGCAGGTCTACGTGCTGGTGTTCGTGCTGCAGTCCGCGTCGGCGACGTTCACGCCGGCGTTCCAGTCGCTGATCCCGACGGTGCTTCCCGAATCGAGGCAGTACACGCGCGCGCTGTCGTTGTCGCGCCTCGCCTACGATCTCGAGGCGTTGCTGAGCCCCATCATCGCCGCAGCACTGCTGACGGTCATCAGCTACAACAATCTCTTCGTCGGTACTGCGGTCGGGTTCGCCGGGTCGGCTGTATTGGTGCTGCTCACCCGGCTTCCAGCACACACTCCCGAAACGACGACGTCGACGTTCTGGCAGCGCCTCCCGCTTGGGGCAAAGGTCTTCGCCCGCACGCCGACTTTGCGCTTTCTCCTGCTGACCAACGTCGTCGTGGCCGCTGGCACCGCGATCGTGCTCGTCAATTCCGTCGTCTACGCCCGCGGCGTGTTCGGCCTGGATGGCTCCGCACTGGCGCTCGCACTCGCCGCCTATGGCGTGGGCTCACTGGTCATCGCGCTGAACATCCCTTGGATCGTGGACCGTGTCGGGACGATCCGCACGATGACCGCGGGCGTGATCGTCGTCACCGTCGGGCTGGTCGTTGCGATCGTGGTCACGGCTGTTGCAACCAGCACGGGCTCCGGCTGGGTCGCGCTTCTCGCGGCGTGGGGTTGGCTCGGAATGGGAACCTCGCTGGTCAACACTCCCTCGTCACGACTGCTCGCCGAGGCCTCGACGCCTGCCAACCGCAACCTCGTGTACACGGCGCAGTTCGCGGTTTCCCACGCCTGCTTCCTCGTGACCTACCCGATCGCGGGTTGGCTCGGTGCGGTCAACCTCACGGCGGCGGCCATCGCTCTCGCCGTGATCGCGGCGGGTGCGGGCGGTGCAGCCCTTGTGTTCGCCGCTGTCGCGAGACTCACCACCAGCGAGCCGCAGCCTGCTGCTGCTACCGGACGGGGCTGACGCTCAGACCAGGAACCGCCGCACGGCCTCCGTCGTGGCGGCATGGTCGAGCACGTCGGGCTCTCCCGACATCGTGATCGTGCCGACGACGACGCCAGCCACGAGGATCGGCACGGATCCGCCGTGGGCTCGGTACGAGGCATCCAGGCCGTCGTCGTCGACAGAGCGACCGGATGCCTCGAGCCGACGCCGCACCAGCAACGAGGACACGGCGTAGTGCCGCGCGACCGCAGCCTTGCCCGCGAGCCACGCGTCGTTGCCTGGGCCGGTCGAACCGGTCTTCGCGCGGAACACCAGGTGCCCGTGCAGCACGATGTCGAGCGCGAGATCGAGCCCGCGTTCGCGGATCACCTCGAGTCCGATCAGACCGAGCCGCACCGCGTCGTCGGTGGTGAAGGCCGGCACTTCGAACCTCGGCTCGGCTTCGAGCTGCTCCTGGGTGTAGACGGGCAAGCGGTGTGCCCTGATCAGGTCGGGCAGGTTCGGCGGCTCAACCTCGTTGCCGTCGGCCTCGAGCTCGTCGGCAGACATCCACCGCCAGTCCACGACGTCGTCGACCTCTTCCTCGGTCCAGCCCTCGCGAGCCGGGTCGAAGCGGTTCGTGCGCACGACATACCAGGCCCAGTGACCTGTCTGGTACGGGTGCCAGCGCTGGTCGGGGTCGAAGTCCTCGTCCAGGAAGGGCGGGTCGATGGAGTCCAGTGCGAGCCCGGTCTCCTCGCGCAGCTCGCGGATCGCGGCCCGGTCGTGCGACTCCCCCGGGTCGACGCCGCCGCCGGGCGTCATCCACCGCGGCGGCACGTCGTGCGTCTTGCCGTACTGCAGAAACAGCAGCGCCCGCCCGCTGGGGTCGAACAGCAGCACCCGGCTAGTCGCGCGGAAGACCACGGTCACCCTCGCTGGAAGTCGCTGATGTCCCCGACGTAGCGTGTGTGGTCCGTGGGGATCGGCTCGACCGCCGCGAGGGCGACCTCCGCGGCGAACTCCCCCACGTTGTACAGCCGGCCCGCGGCATCCTTGCGGGACTGGATCGCCTCGGGGTTCGCACGCTGCAGCAGCGTGGCGGTGATGGTGCCCTCGATCATGTCGCCCGACACCACGACGAACTCGATGCCGTCGGCGGCCAGCGACGGGATGAGCTCGCGCAGCGCATCCTCCCCCGCTCGTTTGCTCAGCGCGACCTGCAGGTACTCGGGCATGGTCTCGACGGTTCTGATGAAGTGCGCCTGGTGGCTGGTGACGAAGACGACCCGCGAACCACGACCGAGCAAGGGGCGGATGCCGGTGAGCACGTTCACCTGCGCGTCGCGGTTGAGCTGCATCGCGTAGTCCGCCGCCATGCCGCCCTCCATGCCGCCCGAGGCGTTCAGCACGAGGATGTCCAGCGCGCCGAACTCCTCCTTCACGGCCTCGACCAGCGCCGCAAGCGACTGCTGGTCGGTCAGGTCTGCACCGATCGCGATCGCGTCGCCGCCGGCATCCGAGATCTGCGCGACGAGCTTCAGCGCCCGCGCCTGCTTGTTGCGGTAGTTGATCGCGACGCGGGCCCCGGCGGCGGCGAAGTATGAGGCGGTGTCGGCACCGATGCCGCGGGAGGAGCCGGTGACCAGGGCGCGCTTCCCGGCGAGAGAGCCGGCAGAGAGAGGGTTGTCCACGCATACGACTGTAGCGGCGGGCGCGGGGGCGAGATGGTAGGTTCTGGGTGTCTGCGCAGACCAATCGAGGGGTTGCATGTTCGTCGACCTGACTCAGTACCTCTGGATCCTCTGGCTCGCCCTGGTCATCCTGTTCGTCGTCATCGAACTCGTCACGCTCGAGTTCACCTTCCTGATGATCGCCGCCGGCAGCCTCATCGGCGGTCTGGGTCTCAACCTCCTGGGGCAGCCCTGGTGGGCACAGATCGGCGGCGCTGCGATCGTCTCGGCGCTGCTGCTGTTCACGATCCGCCCGCTGCTGCTGAAGACGCTGCGCAAGGGCGGCGATCCGACCCCGAGCAACATCGACGCGCTGTACGGCCTGGGCGGTCGTTCGCTGGTCGCCTTCGAAGAGGGTTCCGGCAGTGTCAAGCTCGACAACGGCGAGACCTGGAGTGCTCGGCAGGCGCCGACATCGCCCGCAATCGGCGAGGGCGTTCGCGTCACGGTGACGCGCATCCTCGGTTCCATCGCAGAGGTGTCGGCCGCGGCCGGCACGGGAGAAAGGAAGTCGGATGCTTGACCCAGGGGCCTTCATCGGTCAGATCTTCGTGATCATCCTGCTCGCGATTCTCGCGATCTTCGTGATCACCGTGCTGTTCCGCTCGATCCGGATCATCCCGCAGGCCTACGCCGGCATCGTCGAGCGGCTGGGACGGTACCACAAGACACTCACGCCGGGCCTGAACATCCTCGTGCCGTTCATCGACCGGCTGCGCCCGCTCGTCGACATGCGCGAGCAGGTCGTCTCCTTCCCGCCGCAGCCGGTGATCACCGAGGACAACCTCGTCGTATCGATCGACACCGTCGTGTTCTTCCAGGTGACGGATGCCAGGGCCGCCACCTATGAGATCGCGAACTACCTCGGCGCGGTCGAGCAGCTGACCACCACCACCCTCCGGAACGTGGTCGGCGGCCTCAACCTCGAAGAGGCGTTGACCAGCCGCGACAACATCAACACGCAGCTGCGTGTCGTACTCGACGAGTCCACCGGCAAGTGGGGCATCCGCGTCGGTCGCGTCGAGCTCAAGGCGATCGACCCACCCGTGTCGATCCAGGACTCGATGGAGAAGCAGATGCGCGCCGAGCGCGACCGCCGCGCGCAGATCCTCACCGCCGAGGGCACCAAGCAGGCCGCGATCCTGCAGGCCGAGGGTAGTCGCCAGGCCTCGATTCTGGAGGCGGAGGGTGCCGCGAAGGCACAGGTGCTCCGTGCCCAGGGTGAGGCCGAGGCGATCACCACCGTGTTCGGGGCGATCCACGCCGGCGGGCCCTCGGCCGACCTGCTGGCCTACCAGTACTTGCAGACCCTGCCGAAGCTCGCCGACGGCGACGCGAACAAGCTGTGGATCATCCCGTCGGAGCTCACCGAGGCGCTCAAGGGCATCGGTACGGGATTCTTCGGTGGCAAGGATGCCTCGCCCCTCAAGTAGCGGAACATCGCACTACCTCTCCCCCGCCCGCCCCAGACTGTTCGCGCACCGGGGGCTCGCGCTGGAGGCACCGGAGAACACGCTGCTCGCCTTCGCGGCGGCGATCGGCATCGGTGCGACCTACATCGAGACCGACGTGCACGCCAGCGCGGACGGTATCGCGATGATCAGCCACGATCCCGACCTCAGAAGGGTGGCCGGTCGTGACGAACGGGTCAGCGCGCTGACGCGCGCCGCGCTCGCCCGGCTGGATCTCGGCGAGGGCCAGCACGTACCCACGCTCGCCGAGGCGCTCGACGCCTTCCCCGAGACGAGATTCAACATCGACGTGAAGGCGGCATCCGCGGTGCAGCCGACGGTCGATGCCATCCTGAGCGTCGGCGCGAGCGATCGGGTACTGGTGTCGTCGTTCGACGAGCGTCGGCGCGCGGCCGTGATCAGGGCGCTGCCTGGCGTGGTCAGCAGCGCGTCCGCACGCCGCGTGGCTGTCGCGCTGCTCGGCGACAGGCTGCGCTTCTCCCCCGCCGTGCGTGGCGCGTTGCGCGGACTCGTCGCGCTGCAGGTGCCAGAACGAGCGCTCGGGATGCAGGTGACGACCGCCCGTTTTCTGGATCGCCTGCATCGCGCCGCTATCGAGATGCACGTGTGGACGGTCAACGATCCGAAGCGGATGAACCAGCTTCTCGACCTCGGCGTCGACGGGATCGTCACCGACCGGATCGATCTCGCACTTGCCGTGGTCGGCGACCGAACCTGACTGTTCGCTGAGAGTGCACCCGCATCACGGGGAGCTTGGAAGGGTATGCCCAGCTTGCGGCGTTATACCTGAAGGTGTTCGTGACTATTCAGGAGGTGCCTCACCATGGCAGACCGGAGTTTGCGGGGCATGCGGCTAGGTACCCAGAGCCTCCAGAGCGAAGAGGGCGTCGAGTTCTCGCCCCGGAAGAAGGCGGTGTACCGCGCCCCGGACGGCACGACGTTCGAGGTGGTGTTCGCCGCCGACGCCGACGTGCCCCAGCAGTGGGAGTCTCCGAAGTCGGGCCAGGAGGGCATCCTGCTCAGCAATGACGGGGAGCCCGTGGTGCTCGACGAGACCGAGTCGAAGATCCCGCGTAGCCACTGGGACATGCTGCTGGAGCGGCGTAGCCGTGTCGAACTCGAGGAACTGCTGCAGGAGCGGCTCACCTACCTGCGCTCCCGGCGCGGCCAGGGCGGCGGCAAGGCCGATCGCATCGGCGCTTAAGCGCGCCGGAAGGCTGCTCCGATCCCCCACGCGGTGACCCGCGCCAATGCCTCGACCACGATTCCGATGTGCATCTTGGAGCGGCCCTCGGTGCGCTCGGTGAACACGATCGGATGCTCCACGACCCTCGCGCCGCTCAGCTCGACCCGCCACGCGAGTTCCACCTGGAAGCAGTATCCCTGCGACGAGACGTCCGCGAGATTCAGTCGTCGGAGCGCGGCGACCCGGTACACCCGGTAGCCGGCCGTGATATCGCGGATGTCTGAACGCAGCACCCAGCGCGAGTACGCGTTTCCGCCGCGGGAGATGGCCTGGCGCATCCGCGGCCAGTTGCGCACCGTGCCCCCGGCAACCCACCGCGAGCCGATGACGAGGTCGGCACCGTCGGCGGCGAGTTGCAGCATCCGCGGCAGTTCGGCGGGATCGTGCGACCCGTCCGCGTCGATCTCGACGACGTAGTCGTAACCTCGCTCGAGGGCGACGCCGAAGCCGGCGAGGTAGGCCTTCCCGAGACCCTCCTTGCCGGGCCTGTGCAGCACGTCCACGCCCGGGTCGGCGCGGCTCAGCTCGTCCGCGAGTCGCCCTGTGCCGTCCGGGCTCGCATCGTCGATCACCAGCACGTCGGCGTCGGGCACGGCGGACCGGATGCGCTCGACCATCCGCGGAAGACTGTGCCGTTCGTTGTAGGTCGGCACGAGCACCAGGATGCGTTCAGGCACGCAGCCGCCGTGCGGCGATGCCGCCGATCACCAGACCGGCCAGACCGAGCCCCGCAACCAGCCATTCCAGTTGACGGCCCGCGAGCACCGCCGGGGTGACCGTGTCGCTCAGCGCGACGTCCTCGAGCATCGCGCCGGGCTGGAACCAGGGCAGTCGCTGCACGATCTCACCGTTCGGGGCGATGATCGCGCTGATGCCCACGGTGGAGATGTTGACCACGGATCGACCGAGTTCCATCGCCCGGATCTGCGCGAAGGCCAGCTGCTGCGCGCTCTCGTCGGTGCGTCCGAAGTCGGCGTTGTTCGACGATGCGAAGATCACCTGAGCGCCCTGTTCGATCGATTCGGTCATGATCTGGTCATCGACGATGTCGAAGCAGATATTGGTGCCGACCGTCACCCCGTTCACATCGAACACCATGTCGGTGCGGCCCGGGGTGTACTCGCGCTGCACCATGTCGATGAGATCGGGCGCGAACGGCCTCCAGAACGCGCGATCAGGGATGTACTCTCCGAATGGCACCGGATGCTTCTTGTCGTACAGGTCGAGGGCTCCCTGCCCTGCTTTCCAGAGCATCGACGTATTGAAGTTGAGGCCGTCGCGCTCCGTGATGCCCTGTGCGATGAGCGGGGCATCCATCTGTTGCGAGACGAAGTCGAACACGCTGGCCGTGTAGGCGTCGCGGAGCGGGTCGGCGTACGTCGTACCCTCCGGCCAGAGCACGACATCCACGTTCGGTTCGCCGAACAGCGGCACCGTCGCATCCAGCTGTGCTTGCAGGAGTTGGTTGGCTGTGCTGCCGTCGAAGTATCCGGCCGCCCCGTTGCCCTGCACGGCGGCGACGCGGAACTGACCGGTGACTGTCACCGGGAATGCGGGAACCAGCAGCAGCGCTGCCGCGACCGCTACCGGGACGATCGCGCGCACGAGTCTCGGCAGTGCACCGAAACGCACCGCTTCGATCGATGCCGCGACCACCAGCACCACGACGAAACTCATACCCGAGATGCCGATCCACGAGTACAGCGGGGCGAGTGCGCTCTCGTTCTGCGACATGCCGACCCGGCCCCAGGAGAAGCCGCCGTATGGCCAGACCGCCGCCCAGGCTTCCCTCGCGGTCCACAGCCCCGCGATGACCACCGGTAGTAGCCCGAGGCGACCCAGCGGCCCAGGCCAGACGACGGGCAACCAACGGTACGCGAGGGCGATGGCGACGGCACCGAGCGCGACGAACAGCGACTCGAGCACAGCGAGCGCCGACATGGGCAGCGGGCCCAGGAACAACGAGGCCCACGCGATGTGCGTCAGATAGAAGCTGAGGCCGCCGACGAATCCGACGAGCGCGGCGGAGCCAGCCCGTCGACCGATCAGTGGCACGAGCATCCCGGCCACTCCCGGGAGCACGAGTGGCCAGATGCCCTTGTCGGGAAAGGCCGCGTCGAGGACCGGACCCGCTGCGGCAGCGACCAACAGAGCCGCCCACAACGGTAGAACAGGCGGGGTGACCGTCTTCGCAGTGCGTGGCGAGTCGGAACGTCGGGGCGGGGGCTCAGCGCGCGTCGTCGCGGGCTCGAGGACTTGAGTCACGCTACGGAACTGTACGCGACGATGCCCCTTCGAATCTGATGAAGTGCTCGACGTGCGGTCGCCCCGACCTCGCCGTCGGCCACCAGGGAGAGCTGATCGAGTACATCGATGGTCTGCTTGCTCCAGCGCACGAAATCCCCGGCGGCGAGATCGGCCAGCACCAGCACGTCGTCGAGTCGACCGCCATTGGCCCAGCGGTGCATGGCGAGTGCGAGTCCGCTCGACGGAGGTTGGCTGCCGGGCAGCTTGTGATTGCGCTCGAGGTCGTCGAGCTCCGACCACAGATCGCCGGTACGGTCGAAGGCTTCGCGGAACCTGCCCCGCGGCAACTGCCCGATCGAGTACTCCGCCTCCTCGCGTCGCGGCTCGTGCACCAGGGTGGTGGCCATCGCGGCGAGAGCAGGGGCATCCAGTTCGTTCCAGAAGCCGCGGCGCAGTGATTCGGCCACGAGTAGGTCACGCTCGCCGTAGATCCGCCGAAGCATCCGGCCTGACGCCGTCAGCTCGGGACCGTGCTCGCCGGCCACCAGATAGCCGAGTTCGAGCAGCACTTCGCTGACCCGGTCGAAGACTCTGGCCACTGCACCGGTACGGCTGCGGATCTGCTGCGAGAGCTGATCGGTGTCTTTCTTGAGGCGCCAGTATCGCTCAGCCCAGCGGGCGTGCTGCTCGCGATCGGGACAGGCGTGGCAGGGATGCTGCTTCAAGCGTCGCCGCAGCTCCTGCAGTTGGCGCTGGCGCTTGTCACGCTCGGCTCGCGTCGCGGTGCCCGACAGCGACTTGCGCTCCAGGTCGGTGAGCTCGCGGCGGATGCCCGAATACTGCGTGAAATCGCCCAGATGACAGCGCATCGAGTTGGCGTAGCCGGCCAGCGACTCCTCCTGCGACCGCACCTTGCGCGCCAGATCGACAACCGCACGGTCGGCCTGGAACTGGGCAAAACTCGACTCGAGAATCTCCCGCGTGCGCTCCCGGCCGAATTGCGCGATGAGGTTGACGGCCATGTTGTACGTCGGCTTGAAGCTCGAGTTCAGCGGATAGGTGCGCCTGCTGGCCAGCGATGCCACCGCCTGCGGGTCCATGCCGTCGATCCACTGGATGACCGAGTGACCCTCCACGTCGATGCCGCGACGGCCGGCGCGCCCGGTCAGTTGCGTGTACTCCCCCGGCGTGATCGGCACCCGGGCCTCGCCGTTGAACTTCTCGAGCTTCTCCAGCATCACGGTTCGGGCGGGCATGTTGATGCCGAGCGCGAGCGTCTCGGTGGCGAACACCGCCTTGACCAGCTTTCTGCGGAAGAGCTCCTCCACCACCTCCTTGAACGCGGGCAGCAGCCCGGCGTGGTGCGCGGCCACGCCGCGCTCGAGACCGCTGAGCCAGTCCCAGTATCCGAGCACCGCCAGGTCTTCGTCGAGCAGCGTGCGGCAACGGTCCTCCACGATCGCCCGGATCTCCTCGCGCTCGGACTCCGTGGTCAGCCGGATGCCTGCGCGCAGCACCTGCGTGACCGCCTGGTCGCACCCGGCGCGGCTGAAGATGAAGAAGATGGCCGGCAGCAGGTGCTTGGACTCGAGCAGCCGCACGACCTCGGGCCGAGGCATCCGCTGGTGCTCTGATCGGCCGCCTCGAGAGTGGTAGCGACCGACATCCTTCATCTGCCGCGAGCTCAGGGCGCGCCCGGCGTAGCGGGCCATCTGCACCAGCTCGGGATTGACGCGGTGGGTGGCGGCCAGGCCTGACGAGTCGAACAGGTCGATGAGCTTGGTGCGCATCAGGATGTGCTGGTCGAGCGGCACCGGTCGCTCCTCGGAGACGATCACCTCGGTGTCGCCGCGCACGGCCTGCAGCCAGTCGCCGAACTCCTCCGCGTTGGAGACCGTCGCGCTGAGGGACACCATGCGCACCGGTAGGGGCAGGTGGATGATCACCTCCTCCCACACCGGGCCACGGAAGCGGTCGGCGAGGTAGTGCACTTCGTCCATCACCACGACGGAGAGGTCGCGCAACAGGTCGGAGTCCGCGTACAGCATGTTGCGCAGCACCTCGGTGGTCATCACCACGACGCGAGCCTGTGCGTTGATGTTCGTATCGCCGGTCAGCAGCCCCACGGCGTCGGCGCCGTATTCAGCGACCAGCTCGTTGAACTTCTGGTTGCTGAGCGCCTTCATCGGCGTGGTGTAGAACACCTTCTCGGTTGCGGACTGCATCGCACGGTAGATCGCGAACTCGGCGACGACGGTCTTGCCCGCGCCGGTCGGCGCTGCCACCAGCACGCTCTTGCCGTTCTCGAGCAACTCACACGCGGTGACCTGAAACGGGTCGAGCTCGAACCGCGATCGAGCCCGGAACGCTTCGAGCACGGGATGCCCGCTGCGACGTCTCGAGGCTGCGTAGCGTTCCGCGGGCGAGCGCTGATCGGTCACCCGTTCAGCCTACGTGCGGCTCCAGCTAGAGCTCGGCGAGGGGCGTCGGCTGCGCCCTGTCGCTGAGGTTCAGCCGGCGCGCCGCGATCCGGTCGTGAATCAGGGCGATGCCGACCGCGGCGAAGTAGAGCATGATCATCGGGATCGCGAGCAGGATCATCGAGATCACGTCGACCGCGGGAGTGGCAATCGCGCTGAACAGCGTGATGACGAGGACGGCGACTCGCCAACTCTTGAGAATCGTGGCGCCGGCCAGCACCCCGAGAAAGTTCAGCAGGACCAGGAACACGGGCAGCACGAACCCGACACCGACTGCCAGTACCAGCTTGATGATGAAGTCGTAGTAGTACTTCGAGTCCAGCGAGAGCACGTCCTCAGGCGGCGTGAAGTTGGCCAGCAGTTCGACCATGCGCGGAAACAGCAGCCAGCCGGTGACACCGCCGATGAGGAACAGCGGAACCGCGGTGAAGAAGAACCCGAAGGTGTAGCGCTTCTCGCGACCGGTCAGGCCTGGAACGAGAAAGGCGAAAATCTGGAACAGCCACACCGGGCTGGCGATCAGGATCGCTATGGTCAGGCCGATCTGCACGGTCAGGTCGAAGCCCTGCGACACGGTCGTGCTCATGATCGTCGCGTTCTGCTTCTGCGCGATCCGATCGATCGGCACGCGCATCTGATCGCGCACGAGATTCACCAGACTGGTGAACTCGAACGGAAGGCCCAGCGCCGTGCTCAGCCAACCCCAGTCGATGAACGCGATCACCGCCGCGATCACGATGGCGATCGCCGAGATGAACATCCGCTTGCGGAGCTCTCGCAGGTGCTCAGCCAGCGACATCCGCCGCTCGCTGTCCTTCACGCGCCACCGCCCGCTCTGGGTGGCCACGGCGGCTACGGCTTCGGTTTGGGCTCGGTCGAGGCCGACGGCGTGCTCGGGCGGCTCGTGTCCGCAGCCGGCGGCACCTCGTCGCCTGCTCCGGGGGCGTCGTTGCCGTTCTCGTCCTTCATGGTTTTGACCTCGCTGCGGAAGATGCGCATCGACTGTCCGATGCTGCGGGCCAGACCCGGCAGCTTCGGCGCGCCGAACAGGATGAGCACCACGGCGAGTATCAAGAGCAGGTGCGGCCACCCAAAAGCATTGCCGAACACGGTGCACTCCTTCGCTAGACGACGCCAGCAGTCTACGCGGTTCCCCCGGGTCGGCTGTCAGCGTCGGCTGCGTGATACCTGGCAGCACCGGCTGCCGCCCAGTCGGCGACCGCAGCACGAGCCTCCGGGGGCGAGATCACGGTGGCCGCTCCCGGCATGCTGGCGATGAGCCGCTTGAGTCCGTGGTAGTGCGAGACCCGCACTGTCGTGCGGACGAGCTCGTCGTGATGGTGCACCGTCGCGCCGTCGGGGATGTAGTCCGCGAGCAAGGGAGCTGCGGAGGGGGTGACATCCAGCGTCACCAGCAGATCGTCGGGGCTGCCGTCGAACAGGGTGTCCGGCAACGTCACGTCCCGAGGTCCACGGGTGATGGGCTCAGCGGTGATCCGCGGGTTGGAGATGCGGTCCAGGCGGAAGGTGCGCACCGCCTCGCGGAGGTGACACCATCCCCGGACGTACCAGTCGGCATCCACCGATTCGACCCGCAGCGGGTCGATGCGGCGCTGCTCGGCGCCACCTGTGGAGTTGATGTAGTCGAATCGCAGCTGCAGACCGTTCTCGACCGCCTCGTGCAGCACCCTGAGCGTCTCGTCGACTTCGCTCAGCTCGACGGCGACCGCAATCGGGTCGGCGGACGCGCCGCGGGACAGCTTCGCCGTCAGCGTGGCGATGGCGGCGCGGTCTGCGTTCTCGGGCAGTGACGACAGGTACTGCAACCCGGCGATCAGGGCGGCGGCCTCACGCTGCGAGAACCGCGGCGAATCGTCGATGGCGACCAGGTTGGTGAGCACGATCTCGTCGTCATCGTCGAACGCATCCCAGGCGATGTCGAACAGGTCGCCGTGCTGGTACATCGCCGTCTCGCCGGGCACACCCGAGACGCCGATCAGCCGCACCGCCTCGCGGATCTGCTCGGGCTCGACACCGAAGTGCTTCGCAGCCTCGGTCACGCTCACCCGGTCCCGATCGATCAGGTACGGCACGAACGACAACAGGAAGGCGAGCTTGTCCTGAGCCCGCTCAGCCATGATCGGCCGCCGTCCGCGTCAGTCGATCCCGCACGCGATCACGCAGGTCGGCGGGCTCGAGCACCAGCACCTCCGGCCCGAACCCGGCCAGCTCGTCGGCGAGGATCTCGACGTCGGTGTAGTGCAGTTCAAGGCCTCCGGATGCCGTGGCGGTCGCGCCGCGTCGCTTGCCCAGGCGGGTGGCGGCATCCGATCCGGGCTCGACCTGCAGCATCGCGACGTGCTCGTTCCACACCTTCTCGAGGCCCTCGAGCGCCACGACGGCCTGATCGCCCTCCGGCGGCTGGAACGAGGTGGTGGTGATCTCGACGGGGCTGACGATGCGTCGCAGCAGGAAGGTGCGGGTGGCCTCCAGCGCGGGCTGGTGGGCGTAGAGGTGCCAGCGGCCGGAATGCTGCACGAGCGCCAGCGGAGCCACCTCGCGCACGCCGGCCTCCAGGTCGCCCGGCTTCAGATAGGCGAACCGCACCATCACGCGCTTGTCGAGGGCGGTGTTGAGGTTCTCGAACGCGGGATCGCGAACCCGCACCTTCGGAGCGTAGCCGAGCACCGGCTCGTTCGTCGTCACGCCGAGCGAGCGCAGCTTCAGGATCGCGCGCCGCGACTGTTCCGACAGCGAGCCCTCGCGCCACACCATCGCGGCGAGGTTGAGCACCGTCGTCTCCTCGGGCGTGAAGCGCACGTCGGGCGGAAGCTCGTAGCGACCGCGCGGGATGCGGTAGCGCACGGTCTGATTGTTGCCGGCCTGCCCGGGACTCTCGATCGTCTCGATCGGGACGCCGAGATCGCGGATGTCGTCTTTGTCACGCTCGAACTGACGCTCGAGGTTGCCGTTGCTACCCGAGTGACTGTAGCGCTGCCGGTACCCCTGCACCGTGGACAGTATCTCGTTCTTGGACAGACCCGAGTCGGTGGCCAGCAGTGCGAGCACGAGGCTGAACAGCCTCTCTTCCACGGGCACCCGAGGAGCGGAACCGATCGCTGCCACGACAGCGATCCTAGTTCTTCGGCGCCTTCTCGATCCCCAAGATGTCGACGACGAAGACGAGCGTCGCGCCTTCTCCGATGGATGCCGGAGCTGTGCCTGCCGGGTACCCTTCCGAGGGCGGGATGACCGCGATCACCTGTGACCCGACTTTGGCGCCGATCATGGCCTGAGCGAACCCGGGGATCACGCCCGAACCGTCGGCGGTCGTCGTGAAGTCTTGCGCGACGAGGGTGGCGGGCACGCGATTCTCCCAGGTGGAGTCGAAGACGTCTTTCGTCTCCCACACCACGCCCGTGTAGTTGACCACGACGGAATCGCCTTCCTCGACGGTGGCGCCGTTGCCCGCCTTCAGGGTCGCGATGCGCAGTTGATCGGGAGCGGTCTCGTTCGGGAAGGTGAATCCGGGACGACCGTCAGGCGCGAGTACGATCGCGGGGAGCCCGGCCTGCGGAAGCTGGTCGACACCGGTGGCTCGGCCCGGGAATGAGCCGATCACATCGGCGACCAGCACGACCGTGTCCTCGACAACCAGCGGGAGGCCGTTGTTCGTGATGCCGCTCTCGCCGATCAACTCGCCGGCGGTGCCGACCGCGACGACGCGAGACCCGACCGTCACGCACTGGGCGAGCGCACCGAACGCCGGCTGCCCGTCGACTGCCGAAGTACGCAAGCCGCCGCCCCCGTAATCGCTCGAGATCAACCGCTCCCCCGATGCGCCGTCGTAGATCGTGATCTGAACATCCGCGACGCCGCCCGTGGGTACGATGACGCCGTCGCCCTGCTCCACAACCTGGGCCTGGTCATCGGCGGCGATCAACGGCGTTGGGAAGTCAGCTCGCGGGTCGTTGCCGAAACTCCCTGCCGCGGTCACCAGAGCGGAGTTACTCCCCGGCTGGTACGGAGGCGTGCAACCTCCCGACAGGAACGGCGCGCCGACGCACGCGGAGAGGGTGATCGACAGTCCTGCGGTCATCGCGATGATTGCGAGCTTGCGCACGGGCACTCTTCCTGAGGGGGGCTGGGGTACCGGAATACTCTAGCGGTCGCCGCTTGCGGCATCCGCCGCCGCCCGGGCGTCGCGCACGGTGCGGCGCAGCCGCTTGTCGCTGGCCTGTCGCTGCCCGAGGGCGCCCGGGGTCCAGAGCTCGACATCCTCGTCCGAGTACTCCGACTTCGACGCCCGGCGCTTCAGGGCGGGCAGGACGGTTCCGGGGGCCAGCCGTCGCGCGGTCATCAGGAAACCCGTGTGCGCGACCATCCGGTGGTCGGGTCGCACCGCGAGTCCTTCGACGTGCCACCCGCGCACCAGCGTCTCGGTCGGCTCGGGCTCGGTGAAGCTGGCTGTGGCACGAATCGCCTCGGCGACGCGCGAGAGCTGGGTGACCGTGGCCACGTAGACGAGCAGCACGCCGCCGGGAGTGAGGGCGTCAGCGACGACATCCAGGCACTCCCACGGGGCGAGCATGTCGAGCACGACGCGATCGACGGATGCCGCGACGACGGATGCCGGGAGTGCCGACTGCAGATCACCCACCGTCACCGACCAGTTGGCGGGAACCTCACCGGTGAACGTGCTCACGTTCGCTTCCGCGACGGCCGCGAAGTCTTCGCGACGCTCGAAGCTGAACAACCGTCCCTCCGGACCGATCGCGCGCAGCAGCCAGAGCGAGAGGGCACCCGATCCCACTCCGGCCTCGACGACTGTCGCACCGGGGAAGATGTCGGCCTGCCCCAGGATCTGGGCCGCATCCTTCGGGTAGATGATCGCCGCGCCCCTCGGCATCGACATGACGAAGTCCGTCAGCAGAGGCCGCATGGCGAGGTACTCGTCGCCGTTGGTCGCGACGATGACCGAGGCATCCGGTCGCCCGATGACGAGGTCGTGTGCGAGCACGCCGCGGTGGGTGTGAAACGCGCCGCCGACCTCGAGGGTGACGGTGTTGAGTCTGCCTTTCGGGCCGGTGAGCTGCACCCGCTCTCCTGCGCGGAACGGGCCAGATCGCGGCATCATCGCGCGGCCGGGGTGAACAATGCAGCGAGGTCGGGCATCCGGCGTCCCTCGAGGGTCTCCCAGAGCGCATCCGCCGGGGTGTCGTCGAGCGCCAGCATGAACGGCACCCCGACCACCACCGCTCCGGCGGCGCTCGCCGACGCGACGCCGGGCGCGGAGTCCTCGATCGCCACGCACTGCTGAATCGGCACGCCCAGGACTTCGGCGGCCCTGAGATAGGGCTCGGGATGCGGCTTGGAGTTCACCACGTCGGAGCCGGACACCACAGCGTCGAAGCCGTGGAACCCGAGCCGATCGGCGACGTGGTGGGCCATGCGGTGGACCGACATCGTCACCAGCGCGGTCGGCACGCTCGCCTCGCGGAGCTCGGTGAGCAGCTCCCGCGCGCCGGGACGCCACGGGATGCCGGACTCGACGAGTTGCTCGAGCACACCATCGGTCAGCCGGTCGATGATCTCGTCCTCGCTGAGCGTGACCCCCTTGGCCTGGATGATTCGCGCCGAATGCCAGAGCCCGGAGCCGACGAGTTGCATCGCCTCGTCGTGCGTCCAGTCGCCGCCGTAGGAGTGGATGAGGTCGGTTTCGGCTTGAATCCAGTACGGCTCGGTGTTGACGAGCGTGCCGTCCATGTCCCAGAGAACGGCGGCGGGCGGGGGTTGGGTCACAACCGACAATCGTAGTTCTATCCTTGAAGGAGGTCCCCGGTCGTCGTGGGCCGGCAAGGAGCGCAGTGCCAGACAATCGGTTCGCGGACGGTCGGCTTCTCGTGGTCGCGTTCGAGGGCTGGAACGACGCGGGCGAGGCGGCCAGCGGAGCGGTACGCACGCTGAAGGAAGCGCTGGACCTGTACCCCATCGCCGAGGTGGACCCCGAGGACTACTTCGACTACCAGTTCAACCGTCCGTCGGTGACCAACGACGAGGACGGCAACCGCCAGCTCATCTGGCCGGGCGTCACGATCTACGGTCCGACCCGGCCGAGCACTCCGCGAGACGGTTCCAACGTGTATCTGCTGCTGGGCACCGAGCCGTCCCGCGGGTGGAAGACGTTCGTACGAGAGGTGCTCGAGGTCATCGAGGCGAATGAGATCGGCGGGGTCGTCTTTCTCGGCGCACTGCTAGCCGACGTGCCGCACTCCCGGCCGATCTCGGTGTTCGTCAGCAGCGAGAATCGCGCTGTGCGGGAGGAGTTCGGGGTCGAGCGCAGCACGTATGAAGGACCGGTAGGCATCCTGTCGGTGCTCGGCGAAGCGGCGGAGGGTGCCGGGGTTCCGACGGTCGCGGTCTGGGCGTCGGTGCCGCACTACGTGCACAATGCGCCGAGCCCGAAGGCCACGCTGGCGCTGATCGACAAGCTCGAGGAGCTCATCGACGTGTCGATCCCCCGCGGCGAACTGGTCACCGAGGCAGCTGCCTGGGAGAGCGGGATCGACGCGCTCGCCGGCGACGACGACGATATGGCGTCGTACATCGAGCAGCTCGAGCAGGCCCGGGACACTGTCGACTCGCCGGAGGCCAGCGGCGAGGCGATCGCGCAGGAGTTCGAGCGCTACTTACGCCGCGGCGGCGACAAGCCCGACAGTGGTTCGGCGGGCGACGAGCCCTGGCGCGGCCGGTAGCGGATCGCGCAACTCGCGGCCTGAGTCGTCGCCGTCTCGTACGGCACCGATCTGCGATCCTCACCGTCGCTGAAGCCGGTCCAGTGCACGACGACCGCATCGCGCTTGCTCAGTGCTCGACCCGGCTGGTCCGGGCTGTGCAATCGGGCGGTGTTGCTGGCGACTGCGACGTGCAGGACGCCATCTGTTTGCCTCTCGCCGTTCAGGTACGCGAGGGCGCTCCTGCATGCGAGTTGACCGCCGATCCGCCACGCACGCACGACGTCATCCTGCTCGCCTGGCAGCGCATAATGGCCCTTGCGGATGCGAACGATGGTGCCGTAGGTCACGGCGATGTCGATGAGCTCACGCCAGTGCCCCATGCGGAACAACTCCCACCGGGCCGCGATGCCGCCCAGCTTCTGTATGTCGCGCTCGATCTTCAACACGGTGCGACTCTGGCTCAGTCTGCGAATGCAGGGCCGTTTGCTGCCACACCTGGGGAATGCTTCTGCCGGTCGACCCCTGTGAAGAAGTGTTCGGTTCGTAAACCGTTGTCCCCCTCGCGTTGCTCACCGTTTGAAGGAACACCTGGTGCAGGCGGGCGGTCGCGCATGGTCTGGGCTCGGTCGTCCCTCGCTCGTTGTTCACCGTTTGAAGGAACTCCTTGGTGCTGCCGGACGTCTCCGTTTGGTCCGGGCGCAGTTGCCTTGGCCCGGGCGCAGTTGCCTTGGCCCGGGCGCAGTTGCCTTGGCCCGGGCGCAGTTGTCTTGGCCCGGGCGCAGTTGCCTTGGCCCGGGCGCAGTTGTCACCGCTCGTTGTTCACCGTCTCAAGGAGCCCCTTCAAATGGTGAATGGATACGGGTGAAGCCCGGGTCGGCGCGCGAGCCCAGATGCGCGCTCGCGGGTCGGGCGCGCCGGGGGTCGGGTGCGAGGGTCTCGACACGCCCGGCGCCGTGAGGCGCCCGGCTAGGGCTGGAGCACTCCCAGCGACAGCAGCACCATCAGCGCGGCGCCGAGCGCGATGCGGTAGATCACGAACGGCAGGAACGAGCGCTTCTCGATGTAGCGCATCAGGAAGGCGATCACGGCGAAGCCGACGCCGAACGCGACGACGGAAGCGACCGCGATCTCGGCGTACCCGTAGGCGCCCTCGGGTCCGCCGAAGCTGTTCACCAGCTCGTACAGCCCGCTGCCGAACACCGCGGGCACGGCGAGCAGGAACCCGAAGCGCGCGGCGGCCGGTCGCTCGTACCCGAGCACGCGACCGGCGGTCATCGTCGCACCCGACCGCGAAACGCCGGGCACCAGGGCGAGCATCTGTGCGACGCCGATGATGAGTCCGTCGCGGTAGGTCAGGCTCTCCAGGTTGCGGACTCGCTTGCCGAGGAGGTCCGCCAGACCGAGGATGATCCCGAACACGATGAGCACCGCCGCGACCAGCCACAGCGAGCGGAACACCGAGCGGATCGACTCCTGGAACAGGTAGCCGACGATGACGATCGGGATGGTGCCGATGATGATCAGCCAGCCGAGGCGGACATCCGCATCGCTTCTGTCGAACGTGACCGAATGAGCGCCGCGGGGCCGGCGGAACTGCTGAAACCACTTCGACAGGATGCGCCCGATGTCGCGACGGAAGTAGATGACGACGGCGAGTTCGGTGCCGATCTGGACGATCGCGGTGAAGGTGGCTCCCGGATCTTGCGCCGACGGGAGGAACTCGCCGACGATGCGCAGGTGCGCGCTCGAACTGATCGGGAGGAACTCGGTGAGGCCCTGGATGAAACCCAGGATGATGGCCTCGAGAAAACCCACGCGCGACTCCTAGTAGTTCAGCAGCAGGTCGGTCAGCACCCGCCTACCGAACACTAGTGCGTCGAGCGGAACCCGTTCGTCGACGCCGTGGAACATCGCCGGGAAGTCCAGCTCGGGCGGCAGTTGCAGCGGCGCAAACCCGTAGCCGGTGATGCCGAGCTGCGAGAGGCTCTTGTTGTCGGTGCCGCCCGAGAGCAGGTACGGCAGCACCGGCGCCCCCGGATCGTGTGCCCGCAGGGTGGCGACCATAGCGTCGACCAACTTGCCGGAGAACGGGTTCTCGAGCCCGACATCGCGATGCATCACCACGACCTCGATGTCGTCGCCGGCCAGTTCGCGCACCCGCGCGAGCACCTCGTCCTCCTCGCCGGGCAGGGTGCGGATGTCGATCAGCGCCTCCGCCGTATCGGGTATCACGTTGTGCTTGTACCCGGCGCGCAGCAGCGTCGGGTTCGTGGTGGTCCGCAGCGGCGCGTGCAGGAATCCCGCCGCGGTGCCCGTCGAGAGCACGAGCTCCTCGGGGCCGATCGACGGGCCGGCGTCCATGATCCTGGCGAGCTCGGCGACCAGCGCCGTCGTGGTCTCGGTGAGCCGCACCGGCCACTCCTGGCGGCCGAGCGTCGCGACGGCTTCCGCGAGCCTCGTGACGGCGTTGTCGCGGATCACGCGACTCCCGTGCGCCGCGACCCCTCGCGCGACCAGCTTGATCCACACCAGCGCCTTCTCGCCGGTCTGCAGCAGGTAGGCGCGCCGACCGTTCAGGTGCACCGAGTATCCGCCCACCTCGCTGATCGCCTCGGTCGCGCCCGCGAACAGCTCGGGATGTCTGTCGACGACGTAGTGTGCGCCGTACACTCCCCCGTTCTCCTCGTCCGAGAAGAACGCGACGACCAGGTCGCGAGCAGGTTGACGACCAGAACCGAGGATGTCTTGCACAGCGCCGACGATCATGGCGTCCATGTTCTTCATGTCCACGGCACCGCGACCCCACAGCATCCCGTCACGGATCTCGCCGCCGAACGGATCGACGCTCCAGTTCGCCGGGTCCGCCGGCACGACATCGGTGTGACCGTGAAGGACGAGCGCCGGTTTCGAGGAGTCGGCGCCCGGAACACGTGTCACGACGCTGGTACGTCGCGCCGCGGCATCCACATATCTGGGTGTCAAGCCGAGCGCCTCGAGTTTGCCGCCCAGGTACTCCGCAGCCTCGGTCTCGCCGTTCGAGCGACCCTCACCGTGGTTGGTCGTGTCGATGCGGATCAGGTCGCGCGCCATCGCCGCGGTACCCTCGAGGTCATCGGTCGCGGTCATGCTCCCACGGTACCCGCGACGGGTCGGCGGCCCGTTCGGGCCATGCAGTGCCGTGCTATTGTCGTAGACCGGTGGTGCTGAGACAGCGCTGCCGATGCGCGCGGATGGCGGAAATGGCAGACGCGCTAGCTTGAGGTGCTAGTGCCCGTATAGGGCGTGGGGGTTCAAGTCCCCCTTCGCGCACGAATCGCAGAACGGCGTCCCGAACGGGACGCCGTTCTCGCGTTACGCGGCCGCCGCCTTCTCCCCCGGCACGCCGTACGAGGCGGTCACCAGGATCGGGATGTGGTCGCTCGACCCCCGCGGCATGGTCTCGACCCCCTCGATCGTGATCCCCTGCGACGTCACGAAGTCGAAGTGCCCGCGGAAGAACTTGTACGCGGTATAGGTGCGTCGGTCGCTGAGGGTGAGGTCGTAGCCGGACTTTTTGACCCGGTCGGTGAGGGAATCCTTGAACAGCGGGTAGTTGTAGTCGCCCACCATGAGGATCGGGGCGCCGTTGCCGAGGGCGCGCAGCAGCTGGTGCGCCGCCTTGATCTGGTTGCGCCGCAGCGAGTTCAGCGCGGTCAGCGGGGCGGCGTGGAACGACGCCAGCACGAGCTCGTGCCCGGATTCGCGGTCGACGAGCCGCGAACCGACGAGCCGCTCCGGGGTCGGCGAGAAGATCAGGTCGTGCAGCGATTTCTTCAGCTCGAACGACTGGCCCGCGATCTGGTCGTAGCGGTCCCGGCGGTAGTACACCGCCAGGCCCAGCCGGTTGCGTTTGGTCGCATCCGCGAGGTGGAGTTCGCCGATCTCGGCGGGAAGTTCGGAGACGATGCACTCCTGCAGGCAGATCGCGTCCAGTCCCGGGGTCTTGGCGAGTTCGGCGAGTTCCCCGACCGCCCGGTGCTTGCGCAGGTTGTAGCTGATGACGCGGATCACGGCAGTCGACGACCTCTTCCACGGAGAACGGAGATACCAGCCTATGGGGCTCGGCGTGGTGTTCGGCGCCACCACGGCATCCGGTTGCCGGGCCGTCTGCTACACGAAGCGGATGCCTGCGCTCAACCGCGACCGGACGTCGAAGAGCTCGTTGCCGCCGATCGCGGCCGTGCCCGCGACACCGCCGCGCAGCAGCGCAGCGAGGTGCTCGCCCCGCACGGCGACGGCGGCGGCACCGCGCACCGACCCGAGCGACACGAGCGGCTCATCGAGCGCGTCGTCGGGCAGCACGATCACGAGCGCCGTGAAGCGTACCCGGAGCTGCCGCGCCAGGACGCGGGCACGGTCGCCGAGGTCGTGCATCGGCCGGTCGCCCGCGACGCTGTCGCCGATCAGCTCACCCTTGCGCGAGCGCACCGGCCCGCCGAAGTCTTCGGAGAGGATCGCGAACAGCCCGGTGGGGCCGAGCACGATGTGGTCGATCTTGCGCTCGTTCGCCCCGGTCGCCACGTCATGCCAGACCGTGAACCCGATCCCGAGTTCCGCCAGGGTGCGGGCGGTGGACTCCTCGGCGAGGGCATCGGCGAGGGTGTGCCGGATCTCGCGTGGCGCGCTGCGCACGAGCGCCGGGTCGTACGGGTCGTCGATCTCGACGCCGCGGCCCACCCACTCGCGCAGCTGCGCGAGGTATCGCTCGCGCCGCCAGCCGCCGGGGTGGCCGAACGAGCGCGCTCTCGGCCGGGTGTCCTGGCGCGCTCGCGGGCTGGATGGTGTGAAGGCCGGAGCGTCCGTTCGGCCGGAGTCGAACTCCGCACGCTTGTCGGGTGTGCCGATCAGCTCCCAGGCGAGTTGCACTGCGACGAACCGCTTCGGGTCGCCGCCGGTGTCGGGGTGGGTTTCGCGAAGTGCGCGGCGGAACGCCTTGCGCAGCTGATCCTCTGTGACGGAGGTCGCGACACCGAGCACCTCGTAGGGGCTCGACCTCAGGGGACTCTCCGGCACCGAGACAGACTACCGAGCGGGCCTTGGGCAAACCTTCACCACCGCCGTGTACGGTGCGGACATGACCACGCTGGCGGACATCCCGCTCACCACCATCGACGGAGCGCCCACCAGCCTCGCTGCCTTCGCCGGCAGGGTGCTGCTCGTCGTCAACGTCGCTTCACGCTGCGGGCTGGCCCCGCAGTACGAGCAGCTCGAGCAGCTGCAGCGAACCTACGGCGACCGCGGCTTCACCGTGCTCGGCTTCCCGAGCAACCAGTTTCTGCAGGAGCTGAGCAGCACCGACGCCATCAAGGAGTACTGCTCGAGCACGTGGGGCGTGACCTTCCCGATGTTCGAGAAGGTCAAGGTCAACGGCAAGTCTGCCCACCCGCTCTACCAGGAGCTGACGAAGACGAAGGATGCCTCCGGCAAAGCCGGCAGAGTGAAGTGGAACTTCGAGAAGTTCCTGCTGCTGCCGAACGGCCAGGTCCACCGGTTCCGCCCGACCGTGCGCCCGGATGACCCGGCCATCGTGGCGCTGATCGAGGCGAACCTGCCCGCCTGACCTGGCTTCTGCATAGGCTGAACCGGTGCGACTGCTGCTGATCCGCCATGGCCAGACCCCGTCGAACGTCGCGGGACTACTCGACACCGCAGCACCTGGGCCGGGGCTCACGGAGTTCGGGCAACAGCAGGCAGCAGGCATCCCAGTTGCTCTAGCCGACCGCGACATCGACGGCATCTTCGTGTCCATTCTGGTGCGCACGCACCGCACGGCGGCACCCCTGGCGGCCGACCGCGGACTGAACCCGGTGCAGTTGCCGGGCATCCACGAGATCGAAGCCGGCGACCTCGAGCTGGCCAGCGACCGCCACTCGGTGCGGACGTACCTCGAGACGGCGTTCGCATGGGGCTCAGGCATTCGTGATCCGCGCATGCCAGGAGCCGGCGACGGCCACGAGTTCTTCGCGCGCTTCGACGCCGATATCGCGCGGGTGTTCGACGAGGTGACCGGCACAGCGGTCGTTTTCTCGCACGGTGCCGCGATCCGCGTTTGGGTGGCCGGTCGCACAATCAACGTCGACCCTATGTACTCCGGCTCGCACGAGCTCGACAACACCGGGATGGTCGAACTCGACGGCGACCCGGCGGGGGGATGGAACCTTATCTCGTGGCACGGCGATCCGATCGGAGGTGGCGAGCTGGCGGACGTCGCCGCCGACGACCCGACCGGAGAGACGCTGAGGCAAGCACGGGAAGACTCGGCGTAGGGTGAGGATCATGGACACCGATCGCGAAGTGACCCCGGACCCCGACCTCGTCACGCCCGAGACAGACCCGACGCCCGAGGAGACCGAGGGCGAGAAGGACCTCGCCTCGTTCGAACGGTTCGCCGGCGATCCGGAACCCGCGGACGGCGGCGGGCCGCTGCCCTGATGGTGAAGGTGCTCGCACACGAACCGGACGCCAACCGCTACACCCTGAGCATCGGTGGGCGACTGGTGGCGGTGGCCGACTACCGCATCAACGGCCGGTCGATCTCGTTCAACCACACCTATACACAGCCCGCGCTGCGCGGCAACGGGTACGCCGCCGAGGTCGTGGACTTCGCAATCGACGATGTGGCGCGCAACACCGAACTGAAGGTGGTGCCGATGTGCTGGTACGTCGCCGACTGGTTCGACCTGCACCCGGAGCACGCTCAGCTGCTGACGCGCTGATCCTGTCAACCCGTTGTTTCGGCCGCGACGCTGGCGTGGGCTGGATGCATGACAGACACCAGCTCACGAGATCCCTTCGATGAGGATGACCCGCGCCGCGTGGGCGAGGGGCTCATCACGGGCAGCTCGCACTCTGCCGATCACACGGTCACGTCGATGGGCGCCCGCGAACGCGAGGTCGACGAGCGCGTCGAGAAGAAGGGCACCTCGAACAGATCGCTGGATGTCCCGTCCGGCTTGCAGCCCGACATCATGGAGTAGACAGCGGCTCAGGCCGGGTTAGCCGGTGAACCAGGGCGGATAGACCGCTACCCGCGTGCTGGTCAGCGCTCGGACCCGGTCGCGCACCCTTTCGTTTGCGACCCCGATGAGTTGGATGCGCTCCCACGGGACGGGGCCCTTGGCGAGTGCTTCGGCGTCGGCCCTTCCGTCGCTGTCATACAGGCGGACCAGCATGCGGGATAGCTGGTCGCCGACCGCGAACCGGGTGAGCGTGCCGGCCGCATCGCCGTCGCTGAGCACCGCCTCGTCGCCCAGCGCTGCCAGCGTCGAGACCAGGAACACGAAGTCGGTCGGCGTCGCGGTGCGGGCGGCATGCGACCATGCAGGGTCGGTCGCCCCCTCGCGCAGTTGCACCCAGCGAGTGGCGTCGGGCGCGAGGTAGAACGGCACGAGATCGGCGACCGGTTTCCCCACGCCGACCTCCGCGGTGCGACGCAATTCGCGCGTCAGTTCGCTGCTGACGTCGACCGCCGGTTCGGCATCCGCTGTCAAGCCGCTGTCGATGATGGATCGCAGATTGGAGATGTGCGTGACGTGGTACACCCGTTGCTGCGCCGTCGAGATCGACGGCTTGACCGCCGTCGTCGGCGAGGAGCGCTTCGTTGCCGAGGTCTGGCGGTTGATTCGAGGGCGCTCGGGTGGGGTCTTCGGGAAGCACACGTCGCAGAAGCCGGGCTCGAACCCGTGGATGCATTCGGCCGAGCTCATGCACTCGACGTTACCCGTTGCCGCCACTAGGTTTGGCGCATGAGCGCGCTGGCCGACTCCGACCTCGACCCCCTCGCATCCCTCGGCAGAGGCGTCTGGTGGTGGGTGCTCCTGCGCGGGATCTTCGCGATCGCGTTCGGTGTCATCGCCTTCCTCGCGCCCGCCGCAGCGCTCACCGCGATCGCACTGGTCTTCGGCGCGTACGCTCTGGTCGACGGCGTCTTCGCGGCGGTGCACGCCGTACAGGCGCGCAGAACCTCGAAGCGGTGGGGCTGGTTGCTCGCCGAGGGCGTGCTGTCGGCCCTCGCCGGTATCGCGGCGCTCACCCTTCCCGGCTTCGCAGGCTTCTTCGGCGGACTGTTCGTGCTCTGGCTGATCGTGTTCTTCAACATCATGACCGGAATCGCCGGCGTGCAGTCGGCGTCGGGCATCGAGAAGGGCCGCGGCAGAACGATCGCGATCGTCGCCGGCGTGGTCAGCGTCGTCTTCGGCGTGCTCATTGCTGCGCTGCTGCTGTTCGTGCCCGGCGCGACCGTGCTCGGACTGATCTGGGTGGTGGGTGTCTACGCGGTCGTATTCGGCGTGATGCTCATCGCCACGGCCATTCACGTGCGCCGGGCAGGCCGCACTGTGGTGACTGCTTCGGACTAAAGCCGCCGGTCGGAGTCCGTCGCGCGCGCCCACCGCCGTCGCGACCTGATCAGCCGACCGGTCACCGGCCTGCCGACGACCCGAGTGGGGCTGGTGTGGCCCACCTCGAACTCGAGCGCCGAGATGGAGGAGCTCATCGGCATCGTGCGGGGGCGCACGGCCAACAGCTCGAGGGGGCAGCAGGAGCGCGGCCACCGCTGAGCACTTGTTACGCTCGCACAGTGCCACGCATCGCCCTCGTCACCTGCTCCGAACTACCAGACCTCGACGAGGACGACCGGCTGCTGCTGCCGGCACTTCGCGACGCGGGCGTGGAGGTCGACGCGGCGATCTGGGATGACCCGACGGTGCGCTGGGACGGCTACGACCTCGTGGTGCTTCGCAGCCCCTGGGACTACGCGCAGCGCAGGCACGAGTTCGTCGCGTGGGCGGAGTCGGTGCCGAGCCTTGCGAACGAGGCATCCGTCGTCCGCTGGAACACGCACAAGAGCTACCTGCGTGAACTCGATGCTGCCGGCGTTCCGGTCGTGCCGACGACGTGGCTCGAACCCGGCGACGCCTTCGTCGAGCCGGTCGGCGACTACGTCGTCAAGCCCGCGGTGAGCGCCGGCAGTCGCGACACCGGACTGTACCGAGCGGGTGACGGCGAACTCGCAGAGGAGCACGTCGCACGCGTGCTCGCAGGGGGGCGCACGGTGATGGTGCAGCCGTACCTCAGCGCCGTGGATCGGGCCGGAGAGACCGCGTTACAGTACTTCGCCGGGCCCGACGGCACGTTGCGGTTCAGTCACGCTGCACGCAAGGGGCCGATGCTCACCGGCCCCGATACCGGCGTCGAGACGCTGTACGTGCCAGAGGTCATCACGCGACGCGAGCCGTCGGAGGCCGAACTCGAGGTCGGCGCGCTCGCCGTCGCGGCGGCCCCGACCGGCCTGCTCTACGCGCGGGTCGATTTGATCGAGGGCCCTATGGGATCGCCAGTACTGGTCGAACTCGAGCTGACGGAGCCGTCGCTGTTCTTGGCCACCGCCGAGCACGCGGCAGCGACGTTCGCGAGAGCGATCCTCGCCCGGCTTCAACGGCAGATCAGTTGACGGTCCCCCGCCACGCGCCATCCGCTGCACCGCGCGACTCGATGAACTTCTTGAAGTTGGCGAGATCGGCCTTGATAGCCCGGTCATCCACGCCGAGCGCAGCCCCGGCCTTCTCGGTGAAGTTGGACGGCTCCCAGTCGATCTGCACGGCCACCCGCGACGTGGTGTCGCTCAGCCGGTGAAAGGTCACCACTCCCGCATGCTCGACGTCGGTGGCGGTGGACTTCCAGGCGACCCGCTCGTCGGGCTTCTGCTCGGTGATCTCGGCGTCGAACTCGCGCTCGACACCCGCGATGCTCACCTTCCAGTGCGTCAGCGTCTCGCTGCGCTGCTGAATCGACTGCACGAAGCTGAGGAATTGCGGGAACTCCTCGAACTGGGTCCACTGGTTGTACGCCGTGCGCACCGGCACGTCCACGTCGATCGTCTCCATGACCTGGGTCATTGCGTTCTCCTTCTGCTGGTGAGTGGGGCTATTCAGGGGCGGGCGAACTCGATGTCGCCCTCGTCGTCGGGGCCACCGGTACCCGGCAGCACCTGCACCGCGTCGGCGTCGATCTCGGGGTCATCCAGCGCCGGACTGCCGGGTTGCTCGTCTTGCAACTCATGGGTGTCCGTGTCACTGGCAGGGCTGTACGCGATGTCCTTTCGATCGCTCATGCATCGACCGTAGACAGGTCAGCCCTCGACCGGCAGGGGGTTGCGTTCAGCCGGTGCCTGTGCGAATTGCGGCGAGTCGGCGTTCGCGCATCGCGAGGAACAGCGGGAACGTGAACGCGAAGGCGGTGATGCCGGAGAGCACGATGTACAGCCAGGCGCGTTTCATTCCGAGTCGACGCGCCTCGACTACGATCAGGATGCAGCCCGCCACCGCGACCACCAGCAGGTCGACAGTCAGCGACGTGACGGCCGGGCCGCTGTTCACCCAGTCACCGAAGAAATCCCTAAGCTGCACGATGGCAAGCGCGTTGAAGGTCCAGGTGCCGACGAGCCCGGCGAGCGCCAGGGCCAACCAGGTGATCGCGAGTGGGGTCCAATGCTTGGTCATGGGCCATGGTCCCACGGACCCGCCGATCACGTCAGACGCTGCGCCAGTCGTCGCTGGTGAGATGGCTGCCGCCCTGCGGGCCCATCTGCAGCATCCCGCCGTCGACGACCCAGGATGCCCCGGTCACGTAGCTGGACTTCGGCGACGCGAGGAAGGCGACCACCGCCGCGATCTCGCGCGCATCGCCCGACCGGCCGAGCGGGATGCCGGGGCGATGGGTTTCGTGCGGGTCGACATCCTCCATCTCGTTCATGGCGGTGGAGATCTCACCGGGAGCAACCGTGTTCGCGGTGATCCCGTGCTCCCCGAGCTCGAGCGCGATGGTCTTCATCAGGCCGCCGAGCCCGTGCTTGGCCGCGTCGTACGCCGCTGACCCGACCCGCGGTTGGTGCTCGTGCACGCTGGTGATGGCGATGAGGCGTCCGCCGTTGCCGACCGCGACCATCCGCCTCGCGGCTCGCTGCAGGCAGACGAAGGCGCCGTCCAGATTGAGTGCAACCGTGGTGCGCCACTTCTCGACGGGTTGGTCGAGAAAGAGTTCGTTGCCGCCACCTCCGGCGTTGTTGACGAGCACGTCGAGCCCGCCGAGCTCGTCGGCCAGGTCGTCGATCACGTCGCCGACGGTTTCGAGGGCCGTGGCATCCAGCCGCCGCACGACGGCTCTGCGACCGAGCGACTCGACCTCGCGGGCGGTACCTTGTGCTCCCGCTTCGTCGGAGTGCCAGGTGATGCCGACATCCATACCGTCTTCAGCGAGTGCGACGGCGATGGCCTTGCCGATCCCGGAGTCGGATGCGGTGACGATGGCGGTGCGCGGCGCGAAATCTCCCATGCCTTCACGGTAGGCAGCGCCCGCGGCGGCGTCACCGGCTTTCGCGCTCCAGCCCGCGCGGGTATGGTTCATACCCGTGTCCGAGCTCGAGTCGCTGCTGTTGGCACGGCGTGCCGAGCTGGTGCAGCGCGCGGCGTCACTGCGTGCTGAACTCGATGCGCTGCGCGACGCCCGGTCGGATTCGACCGCCGACGATGAGCACGACCCAGAGGGCTCGACGCTGTCAGACGACTGGTCGCGAATCGCGGGACTGATGGATGCCTCGGCCGCCGAGAACCGCGAGGTTGACGCGGCGCTGCTCCGGCTGCTCGACGGCTCGTACGGCCGGTGCGTGAGCTGCGGTCGCGACATTCCCGGCGAGCGACTGCGCGCTCGCCCCGCGGCGACGCGCTGCGTAGCGTGCGCCTCGGCCTGAAGTCGCTCAGCCGTCGAGGTCGAATGCCTCGTGGAAGGCTCGTGTCAGGTCGTCCTCCTGCTCGAGCAGCAGCGCACCGAGGGGGCGAACCAATGCCTCGCGCGGGACAGTGGTGATGGAGTCCAGGTTGACGGCGCAGTCGTGGTCGAGGCCATTGCGCTGTCCGACGAGCACTTCGCTTCGCAAGCCGCGCACGGTGCTGGTGATCGGTGCCACTGTGACCAGTTGGCGCACAGCCCGCACCTCCTCGCGGGTGAGCACCAGCACCGGGCGTGTCGTGTCGAGTCGCGCGAGCCAGATCGGATGCATCAGTCGAGGTCTGACAGTACCTGGCTGGAGTTGCGCGAAGCCCACGCCGCGTACGCGTCCGACTCCAGATCGGGATCGGAGCTGGAAGCGTAGATCTGCGCGTCCTGCTGTGCGGCGCGTCGCCGCATCTCTCGCTTGATCGCGCGGTTGATCACCTCGGCGCGGCTGCCTTCGCCGGCGTTGGCAGCTTGGTCGATGAAGGTGGCGGCGTCGTCGTCTACTCGGATGGTCATCTGAACGGACATACCAAAGTTATACCATTCCGGTATCGTTGGGTCGAGAATGTCGCGCGTCAGACCTAGCTGCAATACCGTTCAGTTAAGGGTTCGTGCGGTAGTTTTGGGGTATGCCTCGTTCTGG